>ERZ780075.1-NODE-1-length-240089-cov-7.890449_pt1 | contig 240089 bp, 215 predicted proteins | sample MGYA00511839_ERZ780075 | MGnify/ENA primary metagenome ERZ780075 (study PRJEB29588, sample SAMEA2155953) | human gut metagenome | biome: human gut; feature: human-associated habitat; material: faeces | place: Denmark | collected 2008/2010 ...
CAATTCCCAATCCTTTACCTAATTCATTCTTTGTTCAGTTTTGAGGGTGTGAAAAAGAGATGAGCACCATTAGCTCAGTTGGTAGAGCACCTGACTCTTAATCAGGGTGTCCACGGTTCGAGCCCGTGATGGTGTACCAATTGTGGCCCGTTGGTCAAGTGGCCTAAGACTCCGGCCTCTCACGCCGGCAACAGCGGTTCGAATCCGCTACGGGTCACCAAAAAGGAAGAAATACGGAAAACACCGTATTCCAAATAGAGTCGGTGTCGATAGCGAAGAGGGTCCACCCGTTCCCATCCCGAACACGGTAGTTAAGCTCTTCAGCGCTGAAAATACTTGGCGGGCAGCCGCCCGGGAAGATAAGGCGACGCCGACATTTTTTATTTATATCACAGGAAAAAGAGAACAAAAGACATAATTCAACGCACTACCGGATAATATTTATTGTCTGAATATGTTTAATACATGTGATTAAACATAAAATGCTTGTACTTCTTTAATTCCGAGCGACAAACCGAATATGCCTCAATAGCTCAGTTGGCAGAGCACGCGGCTGTTAACCGCGGTGTCACAGGTTCGAGCCCTGTTTGAGGCGCCAACAAAAAGATCGCACGATGTGCGGTCTTTTTGTTTCTGTCGGCACCTCTGCACAGTTCTCTCACCCGTGACACCGTATTGCAGTAATGTAACGCGGCTGTTATCTGTCGCAGACAAAACAATCCGGTGAATTGTTTTGTCGTAGCGATACAATGAGGCAACGGCAGTTGCCGACAACATATTCAAAGTCACAGGTTCGAGCCATGTTCCAGTATTTTGATTTTATATTTGCAATTATAGGTGTAAATTTCATAAAACATAAAAGCCATGAATATATTGGCTAATAAATACTCTAGATATAATTATTTTTTATAGGTTTAGCAATTGCTTTTTCTTTGCATTATATTCATCAGATGTTATTGCTCCTATATCAAGTAATTTTTTGTATTTTAAAATCTCATCTGCGGGTGTTATGTTTATAGTCTTTCCAGCTTGTTTATTATCTTTAATCTTAGATATTCTGTCTTTTATATATAAAGCAATTTCTTCCATTTTACCGTTAGGAATGTTGTCAGTTTCATAGGTAAAACTATTTTCATTAAAAAAGTTGTTTTGTATGTTATTTGTATTACCACTTGGTGTTTCTATTTGCAAATAGCCAAGAGTTAATCCGGCTTTTTTAAACTGGATTCCGACGCAGTCGACAAAGTATATTGTTTTTTCACCATTTGTTGCAGAATCAGTTAACAAAGAGCCAAAGGTGGTAACTGTAGTAATTACGCACTTATCCGTATATACATCGATATGTCTGCCTCTTGCTCCGTCAACAGAATATATTATTGGGCCTGAAAATGGTCCGAATTTCTCGGTTTCCTTTCGGCTTATTTGATATTTCTTATCAAATTCATCTAGTATATCTTGATTTGATCTGGTTTCCTTAATTATACTTTTTATAATACTTTTTTGTTGATCGTAGGAGGCACTATCCAATGTGTTTTCTAAATCGTCAAACTTCTTATAGCAACTTTCACATGATAATTTAGATCCTATCCAAAAAGCAGGTTTCCAAAATCCAATCTTTCCTCCACAAAAAGAGCAGTATTTAGCCATAAAATCACCTCTTTAAAATATTAACACAATTATTCTCAATAATCAATAATTCATTATAAGGACAAGAATGGCAGCAAATTACGACGGTTCTTTTGGGTTTTGCGACTGTTCTTTTTGGCCTGTTTAAAAGAATTTTTTATAATGACTTGTCCTTTATAGCAAAAAATGGTAATATATCATAAAACACATATTTCTCTTTTTATCGAAAACAGTGAAAAATTACAGTGTACCGGTGATGAAAAATATTGTAAGACGACGAGGGTTAAACAGGAAAGAAAGAATTTAATTCAAAAAATTTTTGTAAATTTATGTAACAAATTGCAAAAACTGACATATATACATGGGAGGTAAGATAAATGAAAGAAACTATTCGATCTTTAGAAAGAAAGTTAAACAAAATAATTGACGATGAGCTTCAAAAAGATGTTTCGCAAATTGACGACAGAATGGTTATGGAGTGCTGCGACGCTCTTTTGAGAATGGACGACGTAAATCAATATATTATTACAGAGGCCAAAAAGAATGAATTAATCAGTGCCATTGTCAGCAAAAAGTCAAAATCCGTCAGGAGGATGATGAAGCCGATAAAGATTTTGCTTATTGCGGCGATAATTATTGTTTTGCTTGCGGTAGGTTCGCTCGGCTATGCCCAGTATAAATATAACATATTTAATTTTTCGGATCATTCAATAATAAACTTTAGTCATACAGAAAACAATAAAGTTAATGACTTGAAAACAGGATATATACCTGATGGGTTTGTTCTGAATAGCGAAAGTAAGAATAAATATGAATATACAAAAGAATATGCAAAAGACAATGAATTTTTTATAATTACAAAGCTGACAATATATAATGAGATAAACATAAACACTGAATATAAAGATGGAACAGTGGAACAAATTGCCGGAATTGATTATATTGTATATGGTGATGTGGAGCATAGACAGGGAATAGTTTGGGAAAAGAACAAGTGTCAATATACCGTGTCCGGCAATCTTTCAAGTCAAGACTTACTGAAAATTGCGCTCTCCGTTGAATAAAATTGATATAAAATACTGAATATTTTTGTGCAAAACAGAGAAACGAAAAAATTATAAAATTTTTTTGTCACAAAATGCGATAAGCTACATATATATACATATTCATAATTTAAGGAGGTTTATTATTGTTATGGTAAGAAAGGTTTTAAAAAGAATTTTTTGCGTAGTCATGTGTCTGCTTATGTGCGGCTCAATGGCAGCGATTGCGTTGGAGGTGGATTCGCCTGAGCCGGTAGAACCAAGGTATGCGAATATATCAAATCACGGCTGTGCATTAGTTATTTCAGGTGTTAATTCAACGTCCTCGGCGTTTATGCATGCAAAGAAGTCAATGTCATTAAAGATAAAGATGGAATTGCAGAAGAAGAAAAGCGGTACATATCAAACAATAGAAACATGGAACTCTTCAAAAACAGGAACTTATTTGACCATGGAGGAGGACAGACTCATCAATGTCCTTGCCGATTACAGATTGAAGGTAACCTTTACCGCCGGCTCGGAAACTGTTGTATCGTATGCTTACCCGAAATAATGCGGCTTGCTTGAACAAACATGGCGAGAAAGCTCAAGGGAAATTTTAAATATATGCTTTGATATTGTCCATACGGATGAGCTTGCAAACATCCAAGCAAATTTGCTGTTCAATACATGAAATGATTCCTATGTTTCCGGCATTAACGGGAACATAGAGTCATAAAACCGTACACGATCGCTTCATATGTGACTCTGCTGACCGCGAAACAAACGAATGTATCGTGTACGGTTTTTTTGAATACAAGTAAATAAAAAAACTGAAGCTCGGAGGAACTGGTTTATCAGTTATCTCCGAGCTTTTGTTTTAACAAATTTATCCGAAAAGATTTTTAAAGAAGAAATAAATTGCGTTGATAATTTCGGCAAAGAAACAGTTTTGTTCTCTTGCGGGTGTCATTGGAACGTGTGATGAATTTGCGTTATAAGCGGTCGTGCCGCCCTCGGACGAAAGTCCGATAGTTGTTCCGGGAAGTGTGCCTGCGTTTGAGTAATCCCAAGGCTCAAAGCCTGCTGCGATTGACGGAGAATCGGGACTGAGTTCAAAATCAAAGTTTGCGGCGTCAAGAAACATTGGGTCGGCAATAATCGGCGAATGAATATAACCTGTTCTCTGCGCGGTTTTAATGCTTAATGAACAATCAGGGCGTGAGTCTTCGCTTGCATAAAGCTTATCGCCCGACGAAAGATCCCAATAAGTATTGTTGCGTTCGTCCATTGTTGAAGTGTTATGCATATAGGATAAGGCACGGACCTTTTGGTCCGTGAGAATAATATTGTTGCAGAGGTCAACGGTTTTATGTCCGCCGTCATCGGGCGTGCAATGAGTCGGTGCGGTAACGATTCTGATTTGGGATTCTCCGCTGAGTGCGAAGATGTTATTCCTAACCGTATTGTATGAGCCGTAATGGAGATGATAAGAGTCACTGCCGCAGGAGTAAACAAGATTTTTTTCAACAAGCATATATGACGAGCCTTCGTCAAGGTAGATTCCCCAGCCACCGTAGCCGCCCTCCTCGGGATCGGCACTTACATTGTGAATAACGTTGCCAGAAATAACAGTGTTCGGCTGATTGCCGAGCATATATATTCCGCCCATGTCGGAAAGCCATCCCTGACCGATGTTATAAATCAGGTTGTCACAAACCTTGTTGTTATAGCAAACGTTGTAGGCATAGCCCCAAACCCAGCCGACAGAAATAGCCGTGTAATAACCGTCATGAATTTCGTTGTGCGTGATATTAACGGAATTTGCATGAATAACAAGAATTGCAACGGCATTAAAATATGTTCTGCCGTATTTGGTAATTAGATTGTTGGAGATGGTTATATTTCTGGTAACGCTCGGGTCGTTAACGTCAATGTTTTCGCCATGGACATAGACAGCCTGTGCACCTATATTGTTGAAAAGGCAACTTTCAACCGAGGCGGTCCGAACATTGCTGCCGAAGAAAACCGAGCAGGCAGCGATGTCTCTGAACTCACAATTTTTTATATGGAAGTTCTTTGCGTTTTTATAAGAGATACAGGATTTTACATCGTATGCCGCCTGAGTGAATTCACGCTTGGGGAGATAAAAAAATCCGTTGGCACGAAAGAGAATGTTTTCAAAGGAAATTCCGTCAACACCGTCGACGGAGATCATAGTCTCTGTTGTTGACCCCCAAACGGTATAATTTTCGGGCGTATCGCTTTCGTTGGGGATGACGTAGAGAACGCCTTCGCATTTGTCGAGATACCACTGACCGGGTTTGTTAAGCGTTTCAAAAACATTTTGAAGGAAGAAGCGGTCATTTTTGTTTATTCTCATGGTAGATGTTTTGTTAAAAGCGATATGACCCGTCTTTTTGTCGTAGGACTTTATTAAAAGTGTTTCATCCTTCCAAAAATGAAGAAGCTTTATTTCAACATCTTCCATATTCTTGAAATCGAAAAAGTTGCTATTATCAATGTACATACCCAAAAATCCCGTATGATATTGGTCGTTTTTATCGTCGCCCGGCTGAATGTCATCATCGGAAACATCGTTAACATAAAAATATCCGCTTTCGGGATAGCGAGTTCTTGAAAGCGTGGTTTGCTCGTTGAAAAGAATATTGAAATCTGCACCCTTGCCGATATCCTTTTTAAAAGCACGTACGCCGTTTACCGTGCATTCCTCAAATCCTGTGTAAGGGCTGCCGGAGGTGAACATAACCTTTTCGTTGCTGTAAGCTTTATAAACAACGCCGGATTTATCGTTTTTGTCAAAATTAACGGTATCGTCGATTGTGTATGTTCCCTCACGGAAGCAAACAGTAACCGCACCGTCAAGTGCTTTTGCCTTTTCCTTGGCAGCGGAAAGTGTTGCGAGGGGGGCATCAATCGTACCGCTTGAGTTGTCGTTGCCGTTTGGTGAAACAAAAATCATAGTTTTATCCTCCGCATAGGTGGCAAAGCCTGCCACCGAAAAAATAATTGCCAGTGAAAGAAAAAAAGAAATAAAATTTTTTGCCATGCCGAGAGTCCTTTTTCTCTCTTTTCATAGATAATAACATATCGGAGGTTTTTTTTCAATAAAAAACGGAACCAAATAATTGTCAGTTCCGTTGAAAATATTATTTAATTTATGCCCACTTGAATTCCGCATCGCCTGCACCGATTTCAAAGTGATATTTGGCAATTCCCAAATCCATTTTGGAATAGAAAGATTGGAGTGCTTTTGCATGCACCGTATCGTTATCAAGGGTGAACAAAAATTTTTGCTGGTTAACGGCGGTCGGTGCAAGCATTGCAAGCGTCATTGCGTTAAAAAACCATTGCGGCATGTCTCCGTTGACCTTGCACAATTCGTCCATGCTTTTGGATTTGTGCTGAACGCCCTGATTTGTTCCGTAGCCGAGAGCGATGACAACGTATAGCTTTTGACCGCTCGGAATTTTACAGGGTACTTTGGACTTCCCGTAGCTCATTGCAACCCAGCAGGAATTCAGGCCGAGCTGCTGTGCTTTGATAACGATTTTTTCACCGTAATAGCCGCAGTCCTCATCGTGTCCTTTAGGGCCAATCATTGCGATGTAGTTCCTACAGTTTTGAAAACGGCCGTAACGAGCCATTCGTGTTGAAAAAGCGTTCGGCTCATCAAGCACAAGCTGAATATTAAATCCGCTCAGCCGGTTGCAGTCATCAATCATTTTCTGAAGCTCGGCTGCCGTTGAACCGTCGATTTTTTGCTCTGTAAAACTGCGCACGGAATGTCTTGATGTAATTGCTTCGACAAGGGTCATATAATCGCCTTCTTTATAATCATTTTATGGGTGCGGCTGACCGGCTCGGTATGCGTCCATGACATCACGGAAAATTTCGCCGTTTGAGGGCGGAGTCCATGTGATTGCATTTGCACCCGCCCGAATGGTTTCCCTGATCGATTCCTCGGTTGGGCCGCCCGTTGCAATAATCGGAATGTCGTGAAAATCTTTGCGGATTTTGGCAACGATTTCGGGTGTGCGTGAAGCTGCGGAGACATTGAGAATAGCCGCACCTGCATCAATGCGAGCCTGAATATCGTCGTCATCACGAACAACGGTCATAACCGTCGGAATATCAACATTCTCACTGACTTCACGAACAATTTCGTTTGAAACGGGAGCGTTGAGAACAACGCCCGTTGCACCCTGCATTTCGGCAAAGGTGGAAAGGCTGAGAATTCTTTTTCCGCTCGTCAAGCCTCCGCCGACACCGACAAAGACAGGGATGTCCGAAGCGGACAAAATTGCCTGAGTTATTATCGGCTGTGGTGTGAACGGATATACGGCAATTATCGCATCTGCGTTAACATTTCTGATTATAGCAACATCGGTTGAAAAAACAAGCGATTTTATCCTCTTTCCAAAAACAACAATCCCGCTGCACTCACGGATAACCTCGGGAACACGCAAAGAAAACTTTCTCAATGTTCCGTCAATCGGCTTCGGCAATGCCTTTGCCATTTAAACCACTCCTTATTTTTGATACACATATTTTACCAAAACTTTGTGAATTTCCTGTGAATAGATTTTTAATTGATTTGTTTGCTATACAACTAACTCTAATTATATATTATTTTACTTGAAAAAAACGTCGGTTCATAGTAAAATAAAACAAATACATTTTTGTGGGAGAGGGGGTAACTGCTGTGGACAATATTAAAGAAAAAAATGTTTGTTATAATATGATAGATGTTATGAAACTGATTATGTCTTTCTTGGTCGTGATGATTCATAAGCCTCTCATTTCCTCATCGCATCCTTTTCCTAAATTTATTTTGGAAGAGGTAATATGCGCAGCCGCCGTTCCGTTCTTTTTTATAACATCATCTTTCCTTTTTTTCAAAAGAATCGAAAAAGAAAACAACGGCAGAAAAAGCTTTATCAGCTATGAAAAAAGGCTTTTGATTCTTTATATTGCTTGGACGGTTGTGTATATTCCGTCAAATCTGATTAAGTATTATGGAATTTACTTTGAAGGAATGACAATCAAGCTCTTTATTTCCGCACTAATTCAAATATTAACTAATTTTTTTCTTTCAGCCTCTTTTGTTCATCTTTGGTATGTTAATACATTGATGATTTCAATAGCGGTCGTATATTTTATCAGGAAAAAGTTGTCATCCAATGCAACTCTGATAATATCATTAATGATTTTTTTCATTTCAAAAATGCTGCCAATGCTTTATAGCTGTTTTCCCTTTGTTGAAACGATATGGGAAGCCGTTCCGGAGGTTGTCTTAAATGTATGTCAAAAGGGTCTGCCTTGTGTTGCAATAGGAATGTTTCTGTCAAATTTCAGGGGATACAAACCAAGAAATGAAATTTCGTTTGTTCTTTTTGCTTTTATAATAATGATAGGGTTTTCCGTGATAACATATAAAGAAAAAACCCTTTTGACTGAGACAGTCTTGTTCCTCCTGATTTATATTTTTTCCACATCAGTATTTTTATTGTGCCGTGACATTAAATTAAAAGATTCCCCAAAATACAAAACGATTCGCAGCTACAGTTCGATTATTTATTTTTCACACTTGCTTATGATGAGTGAAATTTTTGCGTTAATTGCCGAAAAAACCGGAATAACCGCCTTTGCGGAAAATAGATTTTTGGTTTATTTTACAACAGTTTTTGTTGCGGTGCTATTATCAACGGCGGTTGTGTCATTAAGTAAAATGCGTGGCTTTAAATGGTTGAAATATATATATTAAAAAGGTGATTCCATGTTTTCGCAAAAGATTGAAAAAATTTTGCAGGAGGTTCAGAAGCCGGGACGCTATGTCGGAGGCGAGCTGAACAGCGTAATAAAAGATAAGAATAAGGTGGACGTCAGATATGCGTTCTGCTTCCCGGACACATATGAGATCGGCATGTCGCATCTCGGCATGAAGATTTTGTACTCCGTTGTCAACAGGATTGACTATGCATGGTGCGAGCGTGTGTTTGCGCCCGATGTTGATATGGAAGAAAAAATGCGTGAGAACAATATCAGGCTTTGGGCACTTGAGAGCGGAGACCCGCTTGATGAATTTGATATGCTCGGCTTTACGCTCCAATATGAATTGAGCTACTCAAACATTCTTAATATGCTTGACCTTGCGGGAATACCTCTCTATTCCAAGGACAGAACCGAGCTTGCTCCGCTTGTTGTTGCCGGAGGTCCGTGTGCGTGCAACGGCGAACCGATTGCCGATTTTATTGATATTTTCATGCTCGGTGACGGTGAGGAGACTACGGTTCAGCTCGTTGACCTTATTCGCAAGCACAAAAAGCTCGGCTCGCCGAAGATTGAGCTTCTGCGTGAGGTTGCACAGCTCAAGGGTTTTTATGTTCCGGCTTTCTACGACGTTGAATATAAAGAGGACGGCACAATCAAGAGCGTAACTAACAAAGAAACTGCACCCGAAAAGGCAGTCAAGGCGATAGTTGAGGATATGGACAAGGTGTATTATCCGGAGAGCTTTGTTGTTCCCTCAATCGAGGTTGTTCATGACAGAGTGACGGCGGAAATTTTCCGTGGATGCATAAGAGGTTGCCGCTTTTGTCAGGCGGGATTTTTGTACAGGCCGATAAGGGAGAAATCTCCCGAGGTTGTTGAGGAGCAGTGCCGTACTCTTTGCGAAAGCACGGGTTATGACGAAATCTCTCTTTGCTCATTGAGTACAAGCGACTACACCGGGCTTCAACCGTTGCTCACGTCTATGCTGAAATGGACAACGGAGGAAAATATAAATGTTGCGCTTCCGTCGCTGAGAGTTGATAATTTTTCGGATGAGCTTATGGAAAAACTGACCGAAGTTCGCCGAAGCAGCCTGACTTTCGCTCCCGAAGCAGGAACTCAGCGTTTGCGTGACGCAATCAATAAAAACGTTACCTATGATGATGTTATGAAAACCGTAAATATGGCTTTCTCGGGCGGCTGGACTGCTGTCAAGCTGTATTTTATGATTGGTTTGCCGACAGAAACGCTTGAAGATGTCGCAGGAATTGCCCGGCTCGGACAGCAGGTAGTTGACGAATTCTACCGCAATCCGGACAGACCTAAGGGCAAGGGAGTTCAGGTAAGTATAAGTGCGTCCTCCTTTGTACCGAAGCCGTTCACTCCGTTCCAGTGGGAGCCGCAGGACACCATGGAGCAGCTTGAAGAAAAGCAAAAGCATTTATATGCAAGTGTTACTACGAAGAAGATCAGAATTTCAACTCACCTTACCCCGACGAGCTTCCTCGAAGGCGTGTTTGCAAGAGGCGATCGACGCCTTTCAAAGGTTTTGGAGCTGGCGTGGAAAAAGGGTTGTAAATTTGACAGCTGGGATGATCATTTTGATTTCGACAAATGGATGGAGGCTTTTGATGAAGCAGGACTCGACCCGAGCTTTTATGCCAATCGCCGCCGTGATTTTGATGAGATTCTTCCATGGGATCATTTGGACTACGGCATAAGCAAAAAATTCCTGATGAACGAGAACAAAAAGGCGCACGAAAGCGTCACAACTCCGCATTGCAGAATTAAATGTGCAGGCTGCGGAGCGAACCGACTTAACGGAGGTAAATGCGATGCACGCAGTGAGGCTTAATTTTTCAAAAACAGGCAGGGCGATTTATATTTCCCACCTTGATATAAACCGAATGATGACCCGTGCGGTCAGACGTGCGAAGCTGCCGATGTGGTACACCGAAGGCTTTAATCCGCATCCGTATCTGACCTTTGCACTGCCGCTTTCCCTCGGTCAGTCAAGTGACTGCGAATACATGGATATTCGCATAGAGGGAGATATTACAGACGAGGAGATAATGAATAGGCTTAATGCGGTTCTTCCGGAGGGTGTTAAAATCCTTTCGGTTTCAGCTCCGCTCTATGACGCAAAAGAAATTGAAAAAGCGCTTTATTTTGTGAAGCTTATTTATAAGGACGCCGAGACTGCAAAGCTTTTTGCCGAAGAAGCGCAGCGACTTGCCGAGGGCGAAGAATTGCTTGCCGAAAAGAAGGGCAAAAAGGGCCACAGAAAGGTAATGAAACAAATAAATCTGATAGATTTCATTTATGACATGAAATTCTCAACGGCGGATAATATTGTGAATTTGCAATGTGTTCTCGCTGCGGGAAATGCGAACAACCTCAATCCGACGTTGCTTATTGAAACTCTTGAAAAGCAAATCGGCGTTGAGCATGAGATGGTATACATTGTTCGCAGAAAGCTGATTACAAAGGACAACAAAACCTTTAAATAAAGGAGGAAGCCGAATGCTTAAATTGAAAGAGAAAAAGAAAAGCGATATCACGCTTTCCGTTATTTTAACAATTCTGCTTTTGGCTTTTCTCGGACTTGTCTTTTTTGTCAATCTCAGCTGCAACCCGGAATACTATGACGGAGATATCTATTCCGATATAAGCTATGCAAAAGAGGCATGGAAAGCGAAGTCTCTTTTTCCAAAGGATTGGCTGTTCGGAAACCAGCTTTATGTCGTTGCGACGCCGGTTTTGGCAGCGGCTTTTTACGGAATTACCCATAACGGTATTCTTGCAATGGGTATTGCATCCTGCGTAATGAGCATGCTGATTGTTTTGACATATGACTGGATGATGAAAACCGTTTTTAACTATAACGAACGAACATCGGGTTTCCTTGCGATGGTCGGAGTGCTCCTCATAAAATCACACATAGCCTCGGGTGCAAGGGGAGCACAAATACTTTTCACAATGGCAAGCTACTATTCCTGCTATATGATTACGGCGTTCATCGTTTACGGCTGTTACATAAGAATTCGTCAAAAAAAGTTTAATGCAAAACAAATTCCGATGGCGGTTATTGGTGCTTTGCTCAGTTTTGCGACAGGTATGCAAAGTCTCAGGCAAACCGTAATCATGACCCTGCCGCTGATTGTATGCGAAATTTTGATGACGATTATTGTTTTGATAAAAGATAAAAAGATTTTGTCTTTTTCTTCGATTGCTTTTACACTGATTGCTTCGGCTGCCAACTTATTTGGAATTATATTCGCCAAAAGTTTATCGTTGCAGCAGACAACCATATACGGCGACAGTGGGTTGAAATTCATATTTGACATAAAGCAGATAATCAGTAAAATAATTACCGAGTTCGAGTACGGTATCGTCGGCAGCTTTAAGCTTATGGATTCATCAAATGCATTGATAAACGTTGCTTTCCCGACATTTGTTCTTGTAATATTATTGATTGGATTTATTATAAATATTGTTGATTTCATTAAAAGCAAAGCTTGTCAAGAGGATATTTTTTCGTTGAGCGTTTTACTGTTTTTCAGTTGTGCAAGTGTCCTCGGCGTAAGCGTGTTTACGTCTGTAGGCTGTAAAACGATTTATTATTTCATGATATTTCCTTTCTTGGCAAATGCCGTTGCAACGATAATCAAAAAATTCGGCAAATACTGTTTAATTCCCGAAAGCATCGTTGCTCTTCTTTTTACCGCTCTTATTTTGATTAAGGGCGTTGGAACCTTGAATGAAATAAAGGCAGATAAGAATCCGAACACTTCAACATATCAAATTGCAAAATATATGACAGATAACGGCTATGATACCCTGTATTTCGTTTTTGGACTGAGCTGGGGAGACGTAACCGGAGAAAATGTTGTTGTAGCTTCCGGAGACAGAATCTATCCTGTTCAGCTTGAAAAGGCCGACGATTGGGAAAAGGGCGTAACAATGAATTATCTGCATATAAAGGATAATTATAAGTTGAGAGACGATGAAAAAAGTCTGTATGTTTTGAATTCGGAGAACTATGAAAAGGCAAAGACGTTTTGCGATAACCACGGGATCAAAATTGATGTAATAGGCAAATATGAGGATCGTTATCTTTGTAAATTATCGAAGAATGTTTGCAAGGTGTCGGAAACGCTTTTATCCGAAACAGAAGGCTGATTTGGCAAAACCGGACAGAAAGGAAGAAAGATTTTTATGAAAGAAAAAAATAAGAGTGAAAAAATTTTTTCTGTCATTCTGACTGCTTTGCTTTTGGCTTTTCTCGGATTGGTTTTTTATGTTAACCTCAGCTGCAACCCGGAATACTATGACGGAGATATATATAACGATATCAATTATGCTAAGGAAGCGTGGAAGGCAAAGTCTATTTTTCCGAAGGATTGGATATTCGGCAATCAGACCTATGTTGTTGCAACTCCCGTTTTGGCGGCACTGTTCTACGGAATAATCGGCAACGGTTTTACGGCTATGGCAATCGCCTCATGCATAATGACGGTGCTGATTGTTCTGACATATGACTGGATGACAAGGACGCTGTTCTCTTATAATGAGCGTATGGCAGGATTTCTTTTCCTGATTGGCGTTTTGCTGCTCAAGGCTCATGTGGCAACAAGTCAGCAGGGAATACAGGCTTTTTTCACAATGGCAAGCTATTATGCTTGTTATCTTATAAATGCATTTATTGTTTACGGCTGCTATATAAGACTTCGTAAGGGAGAATTCTCTGGCAAACATATTGCTATGTCGGTTATCGGAATTGCACTCAGCTTCGGCACGGGTATGCAAAGTCTTCGACAGACGGCGGTTATGGCGTTGCCTCTTGTTGCTTGCGAAATATTAATGATTATAATTTATTCGATAAGGGATAAAAAGTTCGCAATATCCTCTTCAACGCTTTTTTCTGCGATTGTTTTTGTTTCAAACATTGCAGGACTTATAGCAATGAAGTTTATTGAGATAAATCAAAAATCGATTTATGGCACAACGGCATTTGTAAAGAGCCTTAAAGAATTCCTTGAAAAGGGCTTTTTTAATGTGGAGTATGTTGTGCTGACATTCGGTCTCGATTCGCTTGAATTAAGGGTCAGACTCGTTGTTTCAACGGTATTGCTGCTGATTATCCTTATTGGATTTATTCTTTGCGTTAAGGATTTCTTCAAAAATAAATGTATCGATCAGGGACGATTTGCCTTGGTTATGCTGCTGACCCTCGGTTGTGTCAGCGTCTTCGCTGCAGGTGTACTTACCGATGTTGTTAACCGTGCATTGTATTATTTTATGATTTATCCGCTTCTTGCGGTCTGCGTGTCATATATAATTGTGAAATATCCCGGTAAAAGAAAGGCTTTCTTTTCAATTATTGCTGTTTTTGTAGCCGGAATGATTGCATTCAGAACTGTCGGAGCAGTCGGAGAAATAAAAAACGGAAAGGACGAAAACTCGACGGCGCACCAAATTGCAAACTATATGCTTGATAACGGGTATGACACAATTTATTCGGTGTTTGGTCTCAGCGGAATTATGGACGGAGCAGAGAACATAATTGTTGCTTCCGGGGACAAAATTCATCTCGTTCAGTATAAGCGTGTCGATCGCTCCAAGCCGATGAAGCCGGTTGAATATCTCTGTGTTAAGGACGACTATAAGCAGTGGGACAACGAAAAAAGCCTTTATCTCCTGAGAGAGTGGGAATTGCCGAAGGTTAGAGAGCTTGCCGAGAAATACGGTGTTGAAATGACAAAGCAGGCTCAATTCGGCGAAGGATTGTATCTTTACAGTATGTCAGAGAATCTTTGCGTCTACACCGATATGCAAAAATAGTGGCAGAAGATGAACCGAACAACAATATATTGTAATAGATTTCGTGCGAGAAAAAAATTAATGATTTTTTCTTATAAATCATCAAAAAACACTTGAAATAAAGCAATCAATATGGTAATATATTTAAGCATTTGTGACCACCAAGGCGGTAGTATGCCGATTTGGCGGGGTTTAATGCCCAACATTAAAGCGGACGGTCCTCTGTCGGTTTAACCGTTAAGAACGCCTGAAAATCTATGGGAGGTGTCTGTAATGGACGCACTTAAGTTAATCGCTCAGGACAGCCTCAAGGCTGACGTTTCTGAGGCAATCAAGGTAGGTAACACTATCAAAATCTGGGTTAAGATCCGTGAAGGCGAGAGAGAAAGACTCCAGGCCTTTGAGGGTACCGTAATTGCCATTAAGGGCAGCGGCGTTTCCCAGACATTTACCGTTCGTCGAGTTTCTTACGGCGTTGGTGTTGAGAGGGTTTTCCCGGTTCATTCACCCAATGTTGATAAGATCGAGCTTATCAGAACAGGTAAAGTACGCAGAAGCAAGCTCTACTATCTGCGTGACAGAGTCGGTAAGGCTGCTAAGGTTAAGCAGAGTATCGGCTAATGTAATCTTAGATTACAAAAACGAGCTGAGGGGTATGGCGGTGGTTCCATGCCCTTTTGTTTTTTAGAGAGATTTTTACGGTTTTACCGTTTATCATATAAGGAGGTACTTCAATGTTATTAAGCAGACGCAATGTTAAGGAAGGCTGGAACGAATACCTCGAAAAAGGCAAGACGCCGGAGCAGGCAAAAAAAGAACGTTCAAGATGGATAAAAATTTACGATCTTTTGAGCTCTGTAACAACGGCACTTGTATTGGTGTTTATCATATTTACTTTTGTTTGTCGCCCGACAAGCGTTGTTGGATCTTCAATGGTTCCGACGCTTCAGGACGGAGACTGGCTGCTGACAATTCCGAAAAGCGAATATAACTACGGCGATATTGTTATTATAACGCAGCCGAATGCTTTTAATGAGCCTATTGTTAAAAGAATTATTGCGACCGAGGGACAAACCGTTGACATAAACTTTGTTTCCGGCCAGGTCTTTATTGATAATCAGGAAATAAAAGAACCATATATTAATGAGCTGACAAGGCGTTCGGGCGATGTTACTTTTCCGCTGGTTGTTCCCAAGGGCAAGGTTTTTGTTATGGGCGACAACAGAATGCATTCAACCGATAGCCGAAGCACCGATATCGGATTCATCGACACTCGATACATACTCGGAAGAGCGACTGTTCGTATTCTTCCTTTCGGTGATATGAATATATATGATAACTTTAAACAGGGTGAGGGATAAAGCATGAACGAAAACAACGCAAACGAAAACGTAACGGAAGAAGCGGTTGCGGAGAATAAATCAAAAGGCTCGTTTCTTTATGAAACCGTGTCGGTTTTCGTGACGGCACTTGTTATAATTGCGGTCATGTTTACTTTCCTTTTTCGCTTTGTCGGAGTTGACGGTGAGTCGATGGTTCCCACTCTTGATAATAACGACTGGCTTATTGTTTCTGCAATAAACCATGATATTGAACAGGGCGACATTGTTATAAGCACTCAGCCGAATGCTTTTGACGAGCCTATCGTGAAAAGAGTAATTGCCAAAGGCGGACAGACGGTGGATATAGACTTCACTGCCGGCAAGGTTTATGTTGACGGAGTTGAACTTGATGAGCCTTATATTGCCGCACCGACCCATGCGATGGAGGGCAACACTTTCCCGATGGTTGTTCCCGAGGGTAAGCTTTTCCTTATGGGCGACAACAGAAACGATTCGACAGACAGCCGTTCGCCGATGGTCGGCTGCGTTGACGAACGATACATTCTCGGAGTTGTAAAGTGCAGACTTATGCCGAATTTTACAATTTTCAAATAAAACGTTTGGCCGAATCAGATGGTTCGGCCTTTTTTCAAAGGAGGGTTTTAATGGGCGATTTTCAGAAACAAACGGTTCAATGGTTCCCCGGACATATGGCGAAAACGAGGAGGCTTATCAAAGAAAGTCTTTCCAGAGTGGACTGCGTAACCGAAATACTTGATGCGAGAATCCCTCTTTCAAGCAGAAATCCCGAAATCGGCGAGATAACGGCAGGCAAGCCGAGAATAATTCTTCTCAACAAATGCGACATGGCGGACGAAAAGGTGACCGCACAGTGGATAAAATATTTTCGCTCAACAGGAGCGGAAGCTATGGCGGTTGACTGCCGCTCGGGCAGAGGCCTCAACGGTTATACTCAGCTCGTTCGCAAGGTTCTTGCCGATAAAATTCAGCAGAATAATGACCGTGGCATGGTCGGAAAAGCTCTGAGGGTTATGGTGGTTGGAATCCCGAATACAGGTAAATCCTCGTTTATCAATAAAATGGCCGGCAGGGTACGTGCCAAGGTTGCCGACAGACCGGGTGTTACCACAAGTAATCAGTGGTTTTTCATAGGTAACGGCATTGAGCTTCTTGACACTCCCGGTGTACTTTGGCCGAAATTTGATGACCCAATAGTCGGCGATCGCTTAGCGTTTATCGGTTCGGTTAAGGATGCTGTTCTCGATGTTGAAACAATGGCTGTCAGATTGATCGACGTTCTCCGTGAGGGCTATCCCGAACGTCTTGCCGAAAGATATAAGTTGGATGATATTACGGATATGCAGTCATGGGAAATCCTTGAAGCAATCGGCAGAAAAAGAGGAATGCTCATAAGCGGCGGCGAGGTCAACACCGAACGTGCTTCCGTTATGCTTTTGGACGAGTACAGAGGAGGAAAGTTAGGCCGAATTTCCATGGAATTCCCTCCGGCTTGACGGATCTTTTTCCGTGATACGAATTTTATCCTTCTCGGCATATAAGAATATAGCCTTCGAAGAATAAAATCCGTCTAACGAAAAAATCTCTCGTCAATGAAAAGAGTTATCTTTTTCTGAGATACGAATTTTTTCGTCAAGAAACAGATGTATATTTTTGGTGATACGAAATTTTACCGGCTCTAAACAAAAATCTATTTTAAAGGAATGACCGCAATGAAAACGGAAGTAAAAATTGACTGGCTCAAATATGAAAACGAAGCCAAGGCGGACGGTTACAATATCGTTTGCGGAATTGATGAAGCCGGCAGAGGACCTCTTGCGGGTCCGGTTTGTGCTGCGGCGGTTATTCTCCCCGACGGCTGTATAATAGAGGGTGTTAACGATTCAAAAAAGCTTACCGAAAAAAAGCGTGAACAGCTTTTTGATGTTATAAAAGAGACGGCTGTTGCTTATTCGATTGCGACCGCCGACGAAAAAGAAATTGACGAAATAAATATACTTCAGGCGACATACCTTGCGATGAATCGTGCCTTTCAAGGATTGAATCTAAAGCCTGACATGGCACTTGTTGACGGAAACCGTGACCCGGGTCTCGGAATCCCGACACGGATGATTGTAAAGGGCGATGCAAATTCAATGTCTATAGCTGCCGCATCCATTCTCGCCAAGGTGACAAGGGATCGCTTTATGCTTGAAATGGATAAAAAATATCCTCAATATCAGTTCGCAAAGCACAAGGGCTACGGAACAAAGCTTCACTATGAAATGTTGGATAAATACGGGGCATCGGAAATTCACAGAATGACTTTTTTGAGGAAATATTATGAAAATAAATAAATCCGGCGCATGGGGTGAAATTTTTGCCGCAAGATATCTCAGGGATAGCGGTTACAAAATAATCACGGGCAATTTTCGTTCTCGCCTGGGCGAAATTGACCTCATTGCACAAAAGGGAAAATACATATGCTTCGTCGAGGTCAAAACGAGGGGCGAAGAAAGATGGTATGAGCCGAAAGAGGCCGTTAATTTTTCAAAGCAGGAAAAGCTGATTGCAACATCTAAGCTTTTTATGAAAGCGTATCCCGGAGGAAAGCAGCCACGCTTCGATGTCTGCGAGGTTTTCCTTGATGATAAATTCAAATTGAAGGAAATCAATTATATTGAAAATGCGTTCACGGAAAGCGTATAAATAATCTGTTTTTTTATAGATTTTCATTGAATTGTTATTGTGATTATGATACAATAAAATCAGAACTTACCAAAAGGAGAGGTAATATGTTTTACACCAGCACAAGAGATAAAAGTATAAAGGTTACTTCCTCACAGGCAATTTCTCACGGTATTTCCGCTGAGGGAGGATTGTTTGTTCCCGAGGAGATTCCTCATATAACAATGGATGATATCGTTCGTCTTGCGGACTGCGATTATATAGAAAGAGCAAAGGAGATTCTTTCTCTTTATTTGACGGATTTCACGGCAGAGGAGATTGATTCCTGTGTTAAGGGCGCTTACGGCGAAGGAAAATTTTCAAGCGACAAAATTGCTCCGCTGCACACTTTGACAAAGGGCGTTGAGATTCTTGAGCTGTGGAAAGGCCCTACCTGCGCATTCAAGGATATGGCACTCCAGCTTCTCCCGCATCTTCTTACCGTTGCCTCGGCAAAGAGCGAACCGGGCAAGCAGATTGTTATTCTTGTTGCGACCTCAGGCGACACCGGCAAGGCGGCACTTGAGGGCTTTAAGGATATTAACAACACGAAGATTCTTGTTTTCTATCCTAATGACGGTGTTTCTCCGATGCAGAAGCTCCAGATGACAACGCAGGAAGGCTCGAATGTCGGCGTTTGTGCTATTGAGGGCAATTTTGATGACGCACAGACGGGAGTCAAAAAGATTTTCACGGACAAAGCGGTTGCCGCAAAGCTTGCCGAGCAGGGCATGATGTTCTCGTCGGCAAACTCAATCAACTGGGGTCGTCTCGTTCCGCAGATTGTTTATTATGTATCCGCTTATTGTGAGATGCTCAATAAGGGCGAGATTAAGCCCGGCGATGGAATAAACGTTGTTGTTCCGACAGGAAACTTCGGCAATATTCTTGCCGCTTACTATGCAAAGGAAATGGGTGTGCCGATTAAGAAGCTTGTTTGCGCATCAAACGCAAATAATGTTTTGACGGATTTCCTCAAGACCGGAACATACAACCGTATAAGAGATTTCTACACGACCGTTTCGCCGTCGATGGATATTCTTATTTCTTCAAACCTCGAAAGACTTCTTTTCCTTCTCTCGGGCATGGATGATGCCATTGTCAGAGAGTGGATGAGCGAGCTTTCGGCAAAGGGCTCATACAAGGTAAGCGATGATGTTTTTGCAAAGCTTACCGAGCTGTTTGACGCAGGCAGCTGCGATGATAACGGAACAAAAGCATGCATTGCCAAGGAGTTTAAAGAGCATAAATATCTTTGCGATACTCATACGGCTGTAGCGGTTTCCGTTTATGAGGATTATGCCGAGAGAACGGGTGACACAACACCGACTGTTATCGCATCAACGGCTAACCCGTTCAAGTTCAGCAAGGCGGTTCTTGACGCCGTTCATCCCGGCATGACCGAGAACCTTGACGAGTTTGAAATGGTTCATGCTCTCCATGACGAGACGGGTGAGGTGTGCCCGCCGCAGCTTGCAAATCTTAAGGGCAAGACCCCGAGATTTACCGGCTGCTGCAAGAAAGAGGATATGGAGCAGGTTGTATTTGATTTGCTGAAATAAATAAAGCGGCTTTGGTTATTAAGCAGGCAAAACATGTTATAATAATAGAACATTTAAAGAGGGTGTGTTTATGAAAAAACATGTATTAGCAATTATTTCGTTTGTTGTGATATTCTCTGTTGTTTTTTGCAACGTATTTGTCACTCAGGCTTCAAACCCGGTCGGCGACGTTAACGGCGACGGCAAGGTTAATTCGAGCGACGCTTTGGCCGTCCTCAGATATTCTGTCGGACTTTCGACGGGAATCAAAGATATGAAGCCCGGCGACATAGACCATAACGGCAAAATCAATTCAAACGATGCCCTTATTATTCTTAGAATAAGCGTCGGTCTTGCCAATCCCAAGGATTACACAACCACAACTAAACCGACAACCACAACAACTAAGCCGATTCAGTTTACTCCGGCCGCTGTCAAGGAGGTTTCTCCGTCGTCGGTGACAAAGTATGCGGGAACAATACAGCGTGCATGGAAAATCTCTTCCAAAACGACCAGTGTTGAAATTCACAAGGTCGCTTACGGTTCAAAAATTACACAGAATTTTGTAAAGAAGCAGGATAGTGCAATTGATTATCAAAAGAGCGTAACATATCAGCCGATTTGCAATATCGCTATTGTAACCTGTGCACCGACAACGCTTAAGTATGCTGTTACCTCGCAGGTTCTCGGAACGACGAGGGGCAAGCAGGAGGATATCTCCAAAAAGGTTGGCGCATTGATGGCTGTTAACGGTGAGCCAACAAGTGCAGCAGGGGCAATGGCAATAAGAAACGGTAAAATTTACCTGCCTAACGGTGAGGGCAGAGAAGTTATGCGTCTTTATAAGAACGGAAAATGTGATTACGGTCCGCTTAACAAGCAGAATCAGAATCAGCTCATTAAGGACGGCGTTTATAATACGGTCAGATTCCATTATGTTCTTATTAATAATGGCAAAAAGATTACCAATAACGAGTCTTATTACCATAACCGTACAATTCTTGCTCAGATCAGTGCAACAAAGTATATCCTTGCCGTTGCCGAATTTATGCCGTTGAATTCGATCGCAGATCTTCTCATGAAATACGGTGCAAAGAATGCTGTTGTAACCAATGGCGGCAACTGTTCGTTTATGTATGTCAGAGGAATCGGAAACGTTACCGGAACAAGAGCAACTCAGCTCAAGAATTTGAATAAGGTGAACGTTGTCGAAACAGAGTTCTTCGCAAATCACGGTATGCTTGGCAATAACAACGCAGGCAAGCCGAAGCTTGGCGGTCCGTGCAGTGATGAGGTTAATTCAATTTACGTTCAGTAATTGCGATTGCTTTTTGATGATTTGGATTAATAAGTAAAAGAAAACTGTCACATTAAGCCTGTGATATACAGCCTTGATGTGACAGTCCCTTTTAAAGAAGCTTTACTTGCTTACGTCGCTGCTCGGCTCAAAGGTTGCACAGATTGTTTCTGCACATGTGCAGGCACTTGACGGGCCTACTTCGATTTCGCCTGCAACGCACTTGCAGCCTTCTTCATTATAGATGCAGTTGCAAGCGTGGCACTTGATATCTTTGATTTCGTGCTTCATTGTAAATTACCCCTTTTTTAGATTTGTGAAACGGTTCACGTTTATATTATCTGTTTCTTTTTGATTATTATTCTTTTTTGAGGAGGTGAAGAGATGTCATTATTTGCTATCGGAGATACGCATCTGTCTTTTGGCAGCGACAAACCTATGGATGTTTTCAGCGGTTGGCAGGATTATGAAAAAAGGCTTGAAAAAAATTGGAATTCTGTTGTAGCCGAGAACGACACAGTTGTTATTGCCGGCGATATTTCATGGGGAATGAAAATGGAGGATACATTGGAAGATTTTTGTTTCCTTGATAAGCTTAACGGTACAAAAATAATTATGAAAGGCAATCATGATTATTGGTGGTCAACTAAAAGCAAAACGGAAAAATTTCTCAAAAAAAACGGAATCGAAAGTATAAAAATTCTTTTTAACAATGCGTATAAAGTTGGTGACGCTGCAATCTGCGGCACAAGAGGCTGGTTCTTTGACTGCTCTAAAAATGAGGACCAAAAGGTGCTTGCCCGTGAGGTTGGCAGATTGAAAACAAGCATTGCCGAAGCAAAAAAGCTTGGCGGCGAGGTTATTGCATTTCTTCATTATCCGCCGATAAGCCTGACCGAGACGTGCCATGAGATTTATGACACCCTGGTCGATGAGCAGATTAAGACCTGCTATTACGGACATCTGCACGGCAATTCGGTAAATTGGGCTTTTCGAGGCGAAAGTGACGGCATAAAATTTGACCTCATTTCTGCCGACTACCTTAATTTTTGTCCGAAATTAATCAGAAAATTTTGACCGTTGCCGTTTGGCGGCGGTTTTATTTTCGCCCTTAAATTCTCTGATGACAGGAAAAGTAAATCAAAGCGTGTAAAGCTATACGCCTTTACAATCGACCTTTTTTGACCTTTTAAATGAATTGTAATGCAAAAAAACAGAAAATAATTCCCCAAATAATAAAAATTTTTTAAAAAGGTATGGAAAAAGGTGAAAACATCTGCTATAATACAAAAGTTAATAGGTATTTGTGGGAGTATGTACGCTCCGAAATACCACACAGGAGGAAGTTTTTAATGTTAAAATCAGCTAACAAAACAGAAACAAACATCTACACTCTTGAAGTCAGCGTAAGCGGCGAGGACTTCAACAAGGCAATTCTTCAGGCTTATAACAAGCAGAAGAACAAGATTCAGCTTCCCGGTTTCCGTAAGGGTAAAGCTCCGCTTAAAATGATTGAAAAGTTCTACGGCGAGGGCGTATTCTATGAAGATGCGCTTGATATCGTATATCCCGGCGTTGTCAGCGACGCTATCAAAGAGGCAGGCATTGAGCCTGTTGCGGCTCCCCATGATCTTGATGTAACAAAGATCGGCAAGGACGGCGTTGAAATGACGATGAAAGTTACCGTTAAGCCGGAAATTTCGATTGCAAACTATAAGGGCATCGAGGCCGACAAGGGTGACGCTTCCGTTTGCGCAGACGACGTTAAGAAAGAGCTTGCATCTATGCAGGAGAGAAACGCTCGTGTTGTTACGGTTGACGACAGAAAGGCTAAGAAGAACGACATCGCAGTTATCGACTTTGAGGGCTTCGTTGACGGCGTAGCATTCGACGGCGGCAAGGGCGAGAACTATGAGCTTACACTCGGCTCAGGCCAGTTTATCCCGGGCTTTGAGGATCAGATTATCGGCCACAAGACCGGCGATGAGTTCGACGTAAATGTTACTTTCCCGACCGAGTATACTCCCGAGCTTGCAGGCAAGGAAGCTGTATTTAAGGTAGTTCTTCATGAGATCAAGATGAAGGAGCTTCCGACTCTCGACGACGATTTCGCAAAGGACGTTGACGATGAGGTTGATACACTCGCTGAGCTTAAGAAGAAGATCAAGGCAGAGCTTTCCGATAAGAAGAAAGAAGATGTCGAGAAGGACTTCGAGAGCGCAGTTCTTGAAAAAGTCGTTGATCTCGTTGAGGGCGAGATTCCCGAGGTTATGTATGACAATAAGCTTGAGGACGACGTTAAGGACTATGAGAACAGACTTTCACAGCAGGGTATTCCTCTTGATACTTATCTCCAGTACATGGGTATGGACAGAGACAAGTTCAAGGAGAGCATGAGGGACAACGCTGTTAAGCAGGTTAAGCTCCAGCTTGCAGTTGAGAAGATTGCCGAGCTTGAGAAGATTGAGGCAACCGATGAGGAGGCCGAGGCTCAGCTCAAGGAAATGGCAGACATGTATCAGCTCGACGTTGAGCAGATCAAGAAGTGGGTTAATATTGAGGACGTTAAGAAGGACGTTGTCGGCAAGAAGACAGTTGATTTCCTTGTTGCAAACGCTAAGGCTATCGTAGCAGAGAAGCCGAAGAAGACAACAAAGAAGGCTGCTGCAAAGAAAGAGGAAGAAAAGCCGGCAGACGCTGAATAATTTTGCTTTCAAATGATTATAATTAATGCGGATGGATGGCTCTTTGCCATTCATTTGCATTATTATGACGCCGAAAAAAACTCAGAAATAACTCGAATGGAGGAATAAATATGGCACTGGTACCTTATGTTATTGAGCAGACAAACAGAGGCGAGCGTTCATACGATATTTTTTCTCGTCTCCTCAGCGACAGAATCATTGTTCTGTCAGATGAGGTAAACGACGCAACCGCAAGTCTTGTTGTTGCTCAGATGCTTTTCCTTGAGGGACAGGATCCCGATAAGGATATCAGCCTTTATATCAACAGCCCCGGCGGATCAGTTACCGCAGGCTTTGCAATTTATGACACAATGCAGTATATCAAGTGCGACGTTTCAACGATTTGCATGGGTATGGCTGCTTCAATGGGTGCATTTTTGCTTTCTTCGGGCGCAAAGGGCAAGAGAATTGCTCTCCCGAACAGTACCATTATGATTCATCAGCCGCTCGGCGGTGCACAGGGTCAGGCAACGGAGATTAAGATTGTTGCCGACCAGATACTCAAGACAAGAGAAAAGCTCAATCAGATTCTTGCCGAGAACACAGGCAAGCCCATTGAGCAGATTGCTATTGACACCGAGCGTGACAATTACCTTACAGCACAGGAAGCCATGGATTACGGCCTTGTTGATAAGGTTCTTTACAAAAGATAATTCAGGGGTGTAACGATGCCAAGAGATGATGAAAGACGTGAAAAAAGTGTGCGCTGTTCCTTTTGCGGCAAGACCGACGGACAGGTTGAAAAAATAATAGCCGGCCCGGGAGTTTATATCTGCAACGAGTGCATTGACCTATGCAGTGCAATTATGGCAGAGGAGCAGGCGGCGGCAGGCAGAGCAAGAAAGAAAAAGGCCAAGGATTTCAAACTGCCGACTCCGATGGAGATCAAAAAAGGTCTTGACGAGTACGTTATCGGTCAGGATGAGGCCAAGGTTACGCTCAGCGTCGCCGTTTATAACCACTATAAGCGTGTTTTCAAGCAGGAAGACTCCGATGTTGAGATTCAGAAGAGCAATATTCTTCTTCTCGGTCCGACCGGTGTCGGCAAAACTATGCTTGCTCAGACGCTTGCCAAGATAATCGACGTTCCGTTTGCGATTGCGGACGCAACAACGCTCACCGAGGCAGGCTATGTCGGCGAGGATGTTGAAAACATTCTTCTCAGGCTCATTCAGGCTGCCGATTTTGATATTGAAAAGGCGGAGCGAGGAATAATCTATGTTGATGAAATCGACAAGATTGCAAGAAAATCCGAGAATCCGTCAATTACCCGTGATGTCAGCGGCGAGGGAGTTCAGAAGGCATTGCTGAAAATCGTTGAAGGAACCGTTGCGAATGTACCTCCGCAGGGCGGCAGAAAGCATCCTCAGCAGGAGTGCATACAGGTAGACACCTCGAATATTCTTTTCATCTGCGGCGGCGCATTTGACGGAATAGAAAAGATTGTCGAAAAGAGAATCGGCGGTTCGGCTCTCGGCTTTGAAGCAGACATCAAGGATAAAGAAGCGTTCACGATTGAGAATGCCATGTCAAAGGTCGTTCAGCAGGATATTACAAAGTTTGGCATAATTCCCGAGCTTGTAGGCCGACTTCCCGTTATCGCAACGCTCAAGGAGCTTGACGAGACCGCTCTTGTGAAGATTTTGACCGAGCCGAAGAACGCTATTGTTAAGCAGTATAAATCTCTGCTTTCGATGGATGGAGTTGAGCTTGACTTTACTTCTGAGGCACTCACGGCGATAGCGAGAAAAACCCTTGAAAAGAAAACCGGCGCAAGAGGATTGCGATCCATAATGGAGAATCTTCTCATGCCGATTATGTACGCCGTGCCGAGCGATAAATCAATCGTCAGCGTGCAGGTGACCGAGGATTGCGTGGAAAACAAAGCAGCACCTTTGGTAGAACACAAAAAACGAGCAAAGCTCGACGCATAAAAATTACTGTCGCAGTGAATTAACATTGCGACAGTTTTTTATTATGAACAAACGGCTGTTATAAACAAAAGTTCCCGGATGAAGATGTCTATTATGTTCTTTAAAAATTCAGGTGTCAAAAACGCCGGACATTTTCTTATTCACACAGTGGTAACCCAAAACCGCCCTTTCGTTTGCCAAAATAGCGGTTAAAATTTTTGCTGTTTTATTCTGTCACGGCGAACTGGCTGTTGTAAAGGTCGTAGTAGAAGCCGTGCTTTTCAAGCAACTGTTCGTGCGTGCCCTGCTCGATGATCTGACCCTTGTTCATAACAAGAATGATGTCCGATTCTCGGATCGTCGAAAGTCGGTGAGCAACAACAAAGCATGTTCTGCCCTTCATCATCCGTGCAAAGGTTTTCTGAATTCTAATCTCGGTGTGGCTGTCGATTGACGATGTTGCTTCGTCAAGAATAAGCATCGGCGGCAGATTGAGCAAAACTCTTGTTATACAAAGCAACTGCTTCTGTCCCTGAGAGAGCGAACCGCCGTTTTCGCCGAGAACCGTGTCATAGCCGTCGGGCAAACGTTTTATAAAGCTGTGAGCGTGCGTAAGCTTTGCGGCGGCAATAATTTCATCATCGGTTGAGTCCGGGTTTGAATATGCGATATTCTCCCTGACCGTGCCCGATTTAAGCCATGTTTCCTGGAGCACCATGCCGAAGTTTTTACGCAATGATTTTCTTGTGAAATCCATTGAATTTTCGCCGTCAACCTTGATCGTTCCGCTGTCGGGATCATAGAAACGCATAAGAAGATTGATAAGCGTACTCTTGCCGCAGCCCGTCGGGCCTACGATTGCAACACGCTGACCGGGCTTTGCACTGATGCTGAGATTTTTGATGAGCTCCTTGCTCTTGTCATATGAGAAAGAAACATTTTCAAACTCAACTTCGCCGTTTGCCTTTTCAAGCTCCTTCGCATTGTAGCAGTCGGGAATCTGTTCCTTTTCGTCGATGAGTTCAAATACTCTTGCTGCCGAGGCAAGGGCGTTCTGAAGCTCTGTAACGACGCCCGAAATCTCGTTGAAAGGCTTTGTGTACTGCGTTGCATAGCTAAGGAAGCAGCTAAGCTGACCGACCGTAAGTCTGCCTGTAATGGCGGAGAGAGCACCAAATGCACCTACGCCGGCGTAAACTATGGCATTGATAAGTCTTGTTGACGGATTGACCATAGAGGAGAAGAACGACGCTTTAAGACTGTATCTTGTGAGCCTGTCGTTTATCTCGTCAAATTTTTCCTCGGAAGCCTCCTCACGGCTGAATGCCTTAACGAGCTTCTGATTGCCAACCATTTCGTTGATGTGTGTTGTTATTTCTCCCCTTGTTTCGGATTGCTTTTGAAACATCGAATAGGTTCTCTTGGCAATGAACGAAGCGACAAAAAGCGAAAGGGGTGTGAGAAGAACAACGATAAGCGCGATTTTTACATTAACGGAGAACATAAAAATCAATGTGCCGAGAATTGTTATAACACCCGTAAAAAACTGGGTAAAGCCCATCAGCAGACCGTCAGAGAGCTGATCTATATCGGTAATAATTCGGCTGACGATATCGCCGTGCTCGTGAGAGTCGATATAAGCAATATCAAGGTTTTGCAGGTGTCTGAACGCCTGAACACGCAAATCCTTAACTACACGGTAGGTTATGCGGTTGTTTATGATATTCATTATCCACTGTGCCAGAGCTGTTATGCCGATTACAATGGCGGTTTTAATCAGAATGGCGATAATTCCTTCAATGTTAACCTGACCTTTGCCGAGAGCAAGATCGACCGCATTACCGAACAAAATCGGTGCATAAAGCTGAGTTGCAACGACTACAACAGCCAAAAGCAGGGAAAGAAGCACGAGAAACTTATATTTTTCAATGAGCTTGAGCAGGCGGCGGAATGTACCTTTGTTATTATTCTTCATTTATACCGCCTCCTTACTTGAAAGCTGAGATTCGCAAATTTCTTTGTATTCCTCACAGTTTTCAAAAAGCTCGTCATGCTTGCCGATTCCGCAAACGCTGCCATCGTCAAGTACAATTATCATATCGGCATTTTTAATTGTCGAAAAACGCTGAGAAACAATGAATACGGTCATATTATCCGTGTCCGACTTTATCGCACGTCTGAGTGCGGCATCCGTAGCAAAGTCAAGGGCGGATGAGCTGTCGTCAAGAATAAGAATTTCGGGTTTCCTGACAAGTGCCCTTGCAATCGTCAAACGCTGAATCTGACCGCCGGAAAGGTTCTTGCCGCCCTGAAGAATCTTGCTGTCAAGCCCGTCCTTTTCGTTGACAAAATCGAGAGCCTGAGCGGTTTTAAGGGCCTCAATGATTTCCTCGTCTGTTGCGTCCGGCTTGCCCCATTTTACATTGTCACGAACCGTACCGCTGACAAGTGCCGCTTTCTGCGGAACAACGCCGATAAGCTTGCGAAGCTCGTCAACATTATAATTGCGAACATCGGTTCCGTTGACCTTGAGCGAGCCTTCGCTAACGTCATAAAATCTCGGAATAAGGCTAATTAGCGTTGTTTTGCCGGAGCCTGTTGCACCGATTATACCGACCGTAGAACCTCTCGGGATGCTGAGCGTAAGAGAGTCAAGGGATTTTTCCTTTGAGCCGGCATAGGTGGCACTTACATGGTCGAATTCAACGGCCGCCTCACCGTTGGTTTTTACTCCGCTACCGTCGTTAATTGACGGCTTTATCTTAAAGACATCATAAATTCTGTTGCCGCATGCGACGGATTTTGTAAGGTTAATTATGAGGTTTGAGAGCTTGATAAGCTCAACGAGAACCTGTGACATATAGTTGATGAGTGAAATTACTTCGCCCTGTGTCAGTCTGCCGGTGTTTACTCGAATTCCGCCGACATAAATAATGAGAACGATTGAAAGATTGACTATAACATATGTTATAGGGTTGAGATATGCCGATATTTTGCCGCCGTAAAGCTGCATATCTTTTAATTCCTCAGAGCACTTGTCGAAATCCTCAATTTCCTTTTGCTCGTGATTAAAAGCACGGATAACACGAACGCCGGAGAGATTTTCTCTCGTTATTCTCATTACGGAGTCGAGCCTGTTTTGCACCTTTTTGTAAATCGGCACGGAATAGAACATAATGCCGAAAACAACGGCCGCAAGCAGGGGAATCGAAACTGCAAAAATTATTGCTGTTTTCGGGTCAACCGTAAATGCCATGACAACCGCACCGATAACAATAAACGGCGAACGCAGGAAAAGACGGAGAAAAAGGTTGACAGCTGTTTGCATTTGATTAACATCGGCCGTCAAGCGTGTAATCAACGTCGATGTACCGATTTTATCAATTTCGGAATATGACAGAGTGTTGATGTGGCGGTAAAGGTCGCCTCTAAGTTCCTTGCCGAAGCCGACCGATGCCTTTGCGGCGAAATATTGAGCTGTAAGCGCACTGATAAAGCCGACTATCGCCAGCCCGACAAGTACCATTGCCATTTTAAAAATGTAAGGCTTGTCCGAGTTTTTGATACCTGTGTCAATTATCGCCGCCATTACCAGCGGAACAAACAGTTCAAAACTCGCTTCAAGCATCTTGAACAGCGGTGCAAGGATACTTTCCTTGATATAGTGCCGCAAATACTTTAATAGCTCTTTCATATTGCCTCCCGTTATATGTTAGTTTATATTGTTTCCGTGTTTCTCCTCCAGTGGAAGAGGAATTGTTGAGCGATTCCCTCAATGCCAGAAGTGCATTCGGGTAAGCCCTCGGGATAAAGCTCCGCCATGATGCGTTTAACCCATACGTCAACAGGGAAAGCCTCAATTCTTCCGCAGCCGTAAAGCAGGGTGCACTCGGCAACCTTTGCACCGACTCCCTTGATTTTTATCAGCTCGGCTCGGCAGACGTCCATATTTTCCGTGGTAAGAATATCAAGATCGATCGTACCGTCGGCAACCTTTTGTGCCGCATCAATTATGTATTTCGCTCTGAATCCCGAGCGCAGAGGCGCAAGGTCGTCAACGCTGCATTTTGCAAGTCTTTCGGCAGACGGAAAACCGAAATCGCCGTTTCCCAGGTCGTCGCCGAAGGCTGTGCAAAGCCGCTCGATAATTCCCTTTATCCTCGGAATGTTATTGTTTTGCGATATAATAAAGGAGCAAAGTGCTTCCCATGTATCCTGTCTGAGAATTCTGATTCCGCTGTATTCTTTTATTGCTCTGTTGAGCCAACGGTCGGTTTTCAGCTTTTCGCATATTGCCCCGTAGTCACGGTCAAGGTCAAGATAAGTTCGCCAAAAGCGCTCATCGGTGTCGCCGATAACAGTAATTCTCTCGCCGTCCTGCGTTATATCGACAGCTCGACCGGATACGACTGCATGCCAAGCCCCGTTCGGCTTTTGAATCCAGCGAAAGGCTTGTCCGCAGTCAAGCGTCAGGGCAAGATTGAGGTTGTCCGCCTCGTCAAAAATTATACTGTTGTCCTTAATATAGCTTTTCATGCCAAATCTCCTTCGATTCATACGATGAAATGGTAAGCTCTTGTAAAAATATTCATTTTGTAACCTTTTGTCACATATTTCTTGTCAAGCTTTTTTTAAACTCTGTTTTGCACAAAGATTTATTAAATTTTGAGTAATTTTTCCCGCTTTTTATAACAAAAAAATACTTGACAAAGAACAACGGCGATTGTTAATAATTTAACAAAAAGCAGGTTTTCAACGGGCAAAAATGTGGAAAAATGCGTAAAATCAACGTTCTTGAAAGGAGTTATCCACACTTTCCACATAGTTTTCCACCGATTTTGTGAAAAAATCAAAGTTTTCCACACTTCCACAGAAAACGTGGAAAATGTTACAAGCTGTCGTTTTCGGTCGTGTTTTATTCACTTTGTCTTGTATAAAAATCAATCCGAATGACAACAATAAAAGGGAAAAACAAGCGAAAGCAGGGATAGTTTGATTAAAGGAGTAAATCATCAGGTCGTTGAGGTTACAAAGCCGACCTGTGAATATTTTGAGCGTGTTATCTTCTTTGTGAAGCCCGAATTTTCTCAAGTCAGCGAGGGAACGCTCAGAGAACGTGCGGGAAAAATAGCAGGTGAAACCGGCGCACCGCCGCCGACAAAGGTGAAGCGAAGCAGATTGATTCTTGCCGCAAAGCTTGTGGGGTCTGCCATTGCCGGAGCTACCGTTGCACTGATTGTCAGTCGTTTTATATTCTGAAAAAATCGGATTAAAGAGCAATGCCTATTTTGGGGTGTTGCTTTATTTTTTGACCGATTTGCAGAAATCCGCCATGCAGCATTTTTCACAGGCCGGACGTCTTGCAATACATACGGCTCTGCCATGCAGAACGCATCTGTGGCAAAAATCATTGCTCTCCTCAGGAGGGAGCAGTTCACGCAAGGCAAGCTCAACCTTGTAGGGGTCTTTTGTTTCGACAAGACCGAGCAGATTGCTTATGCGAATAAGGTGAGTGTCGGCAACAACCGCAGGTTTGCCGTAAATATCGCCGCAAATCAGATTTGCGGTTTTTCTGCCTACGCCGGGCAGGGAGGTTAAATCCTCAATATTATCCGGAACTTTACCGTTAAAATCTGAAAGGATTTTCTGTGCCATGGCGACAATATCCTTTGCTTTGGTGCGATAAAATCCGCATGAGCGAATGAGCTCTTCAACGTCGGAAACCTTTGCGTCTGCAAACGCTTCGACGGTAGGATATTTTTCAAAAAGTGCAGGAGTGACGATGTTTACCCGAGCATCGGTGCATTGGGCGGAAAGCCTTGTCGCAACAAGAAGCTGAAAATCGTTTTTCGCTTCAAGAGAGCAAATTGCATCGGGGTACTCTTTTTTTAAAGCCTCAACGCAGAGTAAGGCTCTTTGTTTTTTTGTCATAAGCATACACCTCACTTAAATGAATATTATACTATGGAATCAATCTAAAATAAAGCTTTAAAGATAAAATAAATGTATTTTTTTAAAACGAATGTAAACAGTTATGATAGGGCATTGAAAAAAGTTATAAAGTATGATATCATAAATATAAACTCTAAAGGAGGAATTAACATGAATAAGTATAAAATAATTGCTTTATTGCTTATATTGGCCTTGTCTGTGTGCTCTTTGGCTGCGTGCGGCAATTCTGCAACTCCCGGCGAAAAGAACGATAAGCTAATCTCGGAAACTCCGGATGATTTGGACATTGTTGATGACGAGCTTAAAAAAGGTGCCGAAGAGGTTACTGCTATAACGGGGGCTACCGATATAAACGGTAAGGTTACCGACTCAACGGGAATCATCGACAAGGCGGGTCACAGAATCTACTCAACAGGTCTTAAGGACAGCTACTCTAAGACGATTTATACTACCGGCAAAAAAGATTCCAAGGGCAATATTCTTTACACAAAGAATGAGGTTGATACCTTTGGCGATATGATTTATTATACCGGCAAGATTAAGGACGGAAAGCTGGAGCTTGAGCAAACCAACGAAACTCCGGATTATTCATCTAATAAAACCCCGACAACCAAGGTTTCTTCCGCTAAGATAACGACATCGACAACCGTAGGCGTTGACAAACCGTCAAAGAAAAAGATTGAGGACGTCAAATGCGAATACACCAAATATTTCGGCGGTACAGGTCTTGATGCTTTCAGAGACATTATCGGCTGTAAGGACGGCGGATTTATTGCCGCAGGTATATCGGCATCAAAGGACGGCGATTATAAGGGCGTTTCCGGCGAATGGGACGGACAGCATACTTCTCTTGTAAAGTATTCCGCAGACGGCAAGGTTCAGTGGAAATACATAATCGGCGGCGACGATTCGATTAATATTAATGATGTTATAGAGCTGAAGGATGGCACAATCGTTGCTGCCGGATATACCTCGGCTACAAGCGGTGATGTTGTAAAAAAGGCATCTATAAACTCTGCTTTTGTTATTCGTCTTAAGGCTGACGGAACATTTATGTGGAAATACGTTTTCCCGTCCGATTCTTCTTCAACGGGCGAATATATCAGCTCTTTGGCTGCAACCCCGGACGGCGGCTTCGTTGCCGGAGGTAAAGCTATTTCCGAGTCGGGCTTTTTCACGGGAACGCAAAAGGGCGGCACAAAGGCATTCATTTTCAAGTTTGACAAAAACGGAAATATCAAATGGCGTAAGGTTCTTCAGGGTTCAAAGTCAAACAACATTTCCGCTTTGGCAGTCACCTCGGACGGAGATATTTATGCAACATGTGTAACTATGTCCTCGGACGAAGATTTCTCGGGAATCAGATTCAATAAGATTCAGGCTGCAAATACTGTGCTTCTTAAACTCAACAAAAAGGGCAACCTTGACTGGGCCGAGTATCTTCAAGGTTCGGGTCTGAGCGAATATAACGCACTCGCCGCAACGGATGACGGAGGATGTGTCGTTGGCGGAACCTTCACGATTTACAAGAGAGCCGACGGAATTTACACCATGAATTACGGCAAGCGTGACGGCTATGTTCTCAGATATAATTCCAAGGGTCAGGTTTGCTGGTCAAGGCTCATCGGCGGCGCGGATAACGATTCCGTAATGGGAATTGTTTGTATCGAAGGCGGCTATGCCGTGGTCGGACAGTCCAAGTCGGCAACTGAGGATTTCCAAGGCTATAAGGTAGGCGGCGGAGAGGACGGATATATCCTTTATCTTAACGAAGAGGGTAAAACAACCTCAACAATTCGTCTCAACGGAGAACAGGACGACGGCGTGATGGACGTTGCAGTGCTCGGGGACGGTTCTATAGCTATTGCAGGTTGGACAAAGAGTAACGAGCAGGCATTTAACGGTTCTAAGGCCAATAAGCAGTACATGGGCTATGTAAGCAGATATACTGCGACGGTAAAATAAACTAAAATATTGACCGTCGTATTAAGGCGAATAAGCTTTAATACGGCGGTATTTTTAATTGAGGAATTAATTATATGAAGCACAGAGAAATTTTCGGTGAGGCACATTGGCTCAGTCCACGTTCCTCGTTAGATGCAGCACTGTTTCGCTCTGAGATAGAAATAAAAAAGCAAATTAAAAAGGCTGAGATAACGATTTGCGGTCTCGGCTGGTTTATTCTTTACATAAACGGAAAGCGTGTTGGCGTTGATGAGTTCGTTCCGGCTTATTCGGATTATCACGGGCGGTCGGATTTGAGTCTGTACTATCCGCTCAACGACGAGTGGTCGCATCGGATTTATGTTATGAAATATGATTGTGCGAAATATTTACATAGCGGCAAAAACGTTGTAGGAATTGCTGTCGGCGGGGGATATTATCATCAGACGGTTCGCAAGGCCGAGGGCAATATGAACTATGGCGAGATTAAGCTGTGTTATAAGATCGATGCTGACGGTGAGGTTTTCTATTCCAACAGAAAAGATGTAACTTGTTCCCCGGGATTCTTTAAAAAGTCAAATCTTTATTTTGGTGAAACATTGGATTTTTCCGGATTTGACCGCAAATGGAACACGGTTGACGGAACATTGGCCGACGGCGAAGAGCCGCTCGAAGTTGTTCCTCCGAAGAGTGATTTTTTTGTTCAGGATTGTCTTCCCGACAGGGTGGCTGAGACACTTGTGCCCGAGCTTGTTAAAGATTTCGGCGAGTATTCGGTTTATAAAATTGAGCGCAATGTCTCCGGATATCCCGTTGTTATGTGTGAGCTTGCAGGCGAAACGGTCGTAATGGAATGTGCAGAAAATCTGAACGACGATTTAACACTCAACAATATGTCTGTAGGCTTTAATGAACAGCGGCAGATGGAAACATTTATAACAGATGAAGAAAAAATTTATCAGCCGTTTTTCTGCTGGTTTGGGTTCAGATTTTTTACCTTGACAAACAATGCAAGACCTGTCGAAATTCGAGTGATTCATTCGGATATTGATGTGACATCGGCTTTTGAGTGCAGCGATGAAACGCTTAACTGGTATTACAGGACTTTTGTAAACACTCAGCTTTCCAATATGCATTCGGGCGTTCCGTCGGACTGTCCCCATCGTGAAAGGCTCGGATATACAGGGGATGGTCAGCTGACGTGTAACGCCGTAATGACTGAGTTTGACGCAGAAAGCTTTTACAGAAAATGGATAGCGGATATATGGGACTGCCAGGACAAGACGACAGGCCATGTTCAGCATACTGCACCGTTTGCAGGCGGCGGTGGCGGCCCGGCCGGCTGGGGAGGGGCGATAATCAACGTACCGTATCAATTCTATCGGCATTACGGCCACAGAAATGAGCTTGAAGCTATGTTTTCCTCTATGGAAAAATTTGTTGAATACATGGAAAGCCGAACAGAAAACGGAATGATTGTCCGGGAAGAAAAAGACGGATGGTGTCTCGGCGATTGGTGTACGCCGACGAAGATAGAAATTCCCGAAGAGCTTGTCAACACAACTATGTTTATTTCGCAGCTTAAACGATTGATTTTCTGCGCCAAGGTGCTCGGCAGACCGTATGACAAATACGAGAGTTTAATCACAAAACATTCACGAGCGGTGACGGAGAAATATTTTGATGAGACGACGGGAGACTTTTTCAATAATATTCAGGGAGCAAATGCTTTTGCTGTCGATTGCGGTCTCGGCGATGAGAGAACGATAGAGAATATAGTGAAAAAATACAGCGAAAAAACAGAATTTGACACGGGGATATTCGGCACGGAAATACTTCTCAACGTGCTTTATAAAACAGGTAACGGCGAGCTTGCAACCAGACTGCTTGCCAACAAGGGCGAGGTCTCTTTTGATTTTATGCGACGTGCAGGCGCAACAACGCTCTGGGAAAACTGGAACGGCGAGGCTTCTCATTCTCACCCGATGTTCGGAGCAAGTACCGAGTTCCTGTTTGAAGAAATTCTCGGTATAAAGCAGGGGAAAGAAACCGTAAGATATGACCAAATTACAATAGCTCCCGCTTTTCCCGAATGCCTCGGATTTGCAAAGGGAAAAATTACGACGCCGCACGGTGAGGTTGCGGTTTCATGGAAGCGATGCGGTAACGAAATTGAAATTTGTATTGATCTGTGTGACGGAATCAACGCTTCGCTTGTTGCATTCAATGAAAAAATGCCGCTCACCGTCGGGAAAAATGAATTTGTTTTGAACAATCCCGTTGCTTGACATTTATTTTGAAATAAGTTACTATAAAACCAAAGGAGTGTTAATTTATGAACATATGGCATGATATTTCACCGAAAAGAATTTCACCGGAGGATTTTGTTTGCGTGGTGGAAATTCCGAAAGGCAGCAAGAAAAAATATGAGCTTGATAAAGAAACGGGCTTGATTATTCTTGATCGAATTCTTTATACCTCGACTCACTATCCGGCTAACTATGGCTTTATTCCAAGATCGCTCGGTGATGACGGCGACCCGCTGGATGTGCTCCTGCTCTGTTCCGAGCCGCTTGAGCCTCTTACTCTTTGCCGTGCTTATCCGATAGGCGTAATTTCTATGATTGATAACGGACGCAACGACGAAAAAATAATTGCAATTCCTTTTAATGACCCGAATTACAATATTTATACCAACATTGACCAGCTCCCAAAGCATATTTTTGATGAGATGCGTCATTTCTTCTCGGTTTATAAAACACTTGAAAATAAAGAAACTGCGGTAAATGAAGTAAGCGAACGCAGCGTTGCAATTAAGATTATATCCGAAGCCATTGATAATTATATTGAAAACTATTGCAAGTAAAAACATAACATGACAAAACCCTCAGCGGATTGTTTCCGCCGAGGGTAATTTGTTATTAAGCTATTTTATTTTGCATCCTTTGTTGCGGGATCAAACCAGTCAACAGTATAGGTTTCGGTTGCATCATAGTTGAACTCAAACGGAACTGTGCCAAGATCTGCAAGAGTGCCTACGCCCGTAAGAGCCGTCGAAACAACAACGTTTCTTGTAAGCCTAAGTTCTGTGAGCTGATTGTTATCTTTCCTGAGAGTTGCACGGATTGTTCCTTCACCGTACTGTGCGCTGTAGGAATCAACCGTTACGACGCTGTTGACAACATCAAAGTGAGAAAGAATTTCCTTATCATCCATAATGTTATAAAGCTTTCCGTATATGCTGTCCTTCTGGTTAGGGTTCTTCTCGGGATAAATTTTGATAACGATTATGTAGGTTGCACCTGTACCGTCATCCTTGTTCTCCATAACATATGCAGAACGAATGTCGGCATTTGTGAGTACGGGAGATTCCTCGGAACCGAAAGTCGGGAAAATATCCTTTGTGCTTTCACCGTAGGCAGTATCGTTAGAGAAACTCTCCTTTGTGATAGCTTTTGAAACGGTCTTGAAAGCGGCCTTAACGTATTCGTTCTCGCACTTATCCTTCTGCTCACCGCTCATGCTTGCTCCCTGCTTGATGCTGTAGCTGATGCCCGGGTTGCCCTTTTTTGCATCTGCCATTGCGTCATTAAATCTTGTAAGGATTTCTTCCGTAGTTGTAGGTATGGGTGACTTGTAATCGTACGTTTTTTCCTCCTCGCCGCAAGCGCACAGGGAAAGTACCATGAGCAATGCAAGCAAGAGTGACGAAAATCTTACAATTTTTTTATTCACAATGCCAACTCCTTTTGAGCAATAATAAATTCACTATTTGATTATACCATAATAAATTCAAAAATCCAATAGTTTTAAGGAAAATATTTGGGAAAAGTGATTGAATTTTGTCAGATTCCCTTTTCGTCAAAATCAAATACGGTTTCAAGAGCAATTTTGAGACCGATCTCAAGTGTTTTCGGGTCGAGGTTATCCTCGGTATCAAGACGTGTATGATAGTATCTTGCCGGAGCGGGGTCCATAGCCGTGAATGAAGCGGCCGGGATACCTGCCTGAGAAGCTGCTGCTGCATCCGTTGAACCAAGCTCGATTGCCTTGATCGGAACGTCATAGCCGACTTCCTTTGCCGCATCCTGAAGAAGCTTTGCAACTCTCTTGTCGTTCTTTACAACGCCTGTCATATCCTTGTCATAGATAGCCATGAATTCATGCTCGCGGATTGTATCGAAAGCAACAAAAATTGTTTCAACGTTCTTATCGTCCTTAAACTCCTGCGCATGAGCTTTCATGTAAGCTTTTGTACCTCTGAGGCCTGCCTCTTCGCCGCCTACCATAGCCGCAACGACCTCTGTGTTTTCAAAACGAATATCGTTTGCGGCAAGGAACTTTACAACAGCCGCCGAAATGAAGCAACCGGAAAGGTCATCGTTTGCGCCCATAACAGGACGCTTATAGTTTGTGAAAACAATAGCTGCGCAGATAACGGGAACAGTTACATAGGTAACAACAGCAATAATTTTCATAGCGAGGTTATCGCCTGTCCAAACAATGCCCTGCACGTCGGCAATAAGAGCGTAGATGCTTCCGCCGATGCCGAGGAGGATTGCAATAACAGCTGTGAGAATAATTGTGAGCACGGCATTATGTCCGCCATGGTAAGTGTATGTCCATTCAAAAGCCGAGTCTGTGTGTCCGGCAATGATGATACGCTTCTTGGTTTCTCCGGATGCCTTACGAACACCGATAACGTTTCCTGAGGTCTTTTTCGGGAAGAAAACGTCAAGAACGGGTTTGTAAAAAATGAACTCTGCGAGAATGATAAAAAGAGTAACAAGTGAAGCTGCAAGTGATGCAACGGGAATACCGAGCGTAAACATTACGATTGAGAAGAGAATAAGAACTGCTCCGAGGGGAACCCATGCCATAAACGCTTTGTCCGAGCATTTGTATTCTTCTCTCGTAACGGTGTCGCATGATGATTCAAGCTCTTCCTTCATGTGAAGCTGAGCGCTTTTTTCTGCCTCACTGCCGACAGGGCGGGGGCCAAAGTCCTTGCAGACTTTTTTAATGTTTTTAATTGCGTAGTTTGTATAGAGACGGACTTCTGAATCGTATCTTGCTACGCTTTCCGATGCTTTCATTGGAATCTTTCCTTTCAAAGAATATAATTTTTATAAAGCATTGTTGACAATGACTCAATAAACGAATAAAATAGAAATATAAAATATCAAGGAAGTGACATAACAATGAATAAAAAAATTACGCCACGTGTAATAAAGATGATTGTCATACAGTCAATCATTCTTATCGTTGCCGTTACAACCGTCGGTGCGGCGGTTAATGTGCACAGCGAATATAAAAACACCGGAAAAACAGTAAATGCACAAGTTGAGATTACCACAATTCCGGGGGTGAACACAACGAACAATTCTGACGAAATGTCCAAAAAGAATGAAAACACGACCGCTGAAAATGAAACAACCGTCAGTAAAGAAAAAACGGAAAAGAAGCAAAATGTTGTCAGCAATTATAAATATTCCTATGCCGGATTTAATCCGCAGATAATCAACATTGATGCAAATTCTTCGCTTTCATCAATTCTTCTTAACGGAACTCATGTTTTGCCGGAGGACTATGAACCGACACTTGCCGAAGCTGTTAAAGGATCGGGGAAATATCTCGATTACCGTGTTGCGCCGTACTATCAGGCGATGTATGACAAGGCCTTGGAGGACGGAATTGAGCTGACACCTGTTTCCGGCTACCGCTCATATGATCTTCAGGTCGAGCTTTTCGAAGACCAAATTCAGCTTGAAATTGATAACAACGGTCTTGACAAAACAAAGGCAACCGTTGCTGCCGCAACCGAGGTAATGATTCCCGGCGGAAGCGAACACAATGCAGGTCTTGCAATGGATATCTGCTCACTTTCCGAAAGCTTTGAGGATACCGATGAGGCAGCATGGTTGAGAGAAAATGCCGCCGATTTCGGATTCATACTCCGCTATCCGAAAGACGCAAAATCCCGTGCCATTACCAAGGTTATCTATGAGCCGTGGCATTACCGCTTTGTCGGCGTTGAGGCCGCAAAGGATATCACGGCAAAAGGCGTTACGCTTGAGGAATACCTGAACGCAAATTAAGTTCTGTTGTTTCCTTCGTTTACGTCCTTGCGGCAAAGAACCTGATGAATCGTCATAAAGAAAATTTTAATATCAAACATAAGGCTTTGCTTTTCGACATATTCCTTGTCGAGCAGAGCCTTTTTCTCTGCCGAAACATTGTCACGTCCGTTAACCTGCGCCCAGCCGGTTATGCCCGGGCGAACACTGTATACATTATATTTTTGGCGAAGCTCTCTGATTTCTGTTTCTTCGGGAATAAGCGGACGAGGGCCTATAAGGCTCATGGTTCCGTTGAGAATATTAAGAAATTGAGGAAGTTCGTCAATGCTTGTCGCACGAAGAATTTTTCCGAATTTTGTTATTTTCACATTGGCATCGGAGAGGTCATTGCTGGCAACGTTCTCTGTTCCGCGTTTCATCGTTCGAAATTTATATATTTCAAAAAGCTCATTGTTTTTACCGACTCGTTTTTGGCGGAAAAACACAGGGCTTCCGTCGGATATCAGAATACAGACAGAAACTATCAGAAACAATGGTGAAAGAATAATCAATGCAAAAAGGCTGATTATAAAATCAAGAACCCTTTTCATAACATACCTCCATTTTGATAACCGCTGAATTAATCAACAGTCGCTTTAGTAAACCGCAATTTTTCCAAACTCGGGCATATCCCGGGAAGCGGTAACGAAAATTCTCAGTTTACTCGCAGTAAACCCGTTATTGAAACGAATAATTTTCCTTGCGCCGACAGTAGTGCCTTCAAATTTGTTTTCCCATCTGCCATTGAACAGCTGAACAAAAAAGCTTTCTATGCGCTGCCCGTTGGCAATATTTTCGCATATTTCAAGGTAAGCTATATTTTCTTCTTTCTCAAGATCAATTTCAACCGTACATTGCGAATCGCTGCCATGGTACGGTTCGATCGTTATATTTTTGCCCTCGGCAAGATTTTCCGAAAAGCATCCCCGTATTTTCTCGCCAAGCTCCTTAAGCCTTTTAACGTCCTTTTTGTCAAAGGTGCCATCGGGTTTTGGCGGAATATTCAAAATAAAAGTTGTGTTGCCGCCGACCGAACGCAAATATGTGTCAAATAAACGGTCAAGCGAATAAGGTTCTTCGTTTTCGTGGTAGAACCAGCCGGGTCGAATTGACATATCCACCTCGGACGGAGCGAAGACTAAGCCTTTTGAGTAAAGTATATTGCTCAGCGAGCCGATGTTTTCGTCCATGTTATACATATAGGAAAGGTCGCCGTTTAAAGGCCCGGGCTCGGTTTGAATCTCACAGTTGGGACAAAGCTCGGACGGAACGACAGCCCATTCGGCATGTCTCGACGACCCATCCTCATTGCCGCACCAGCGAATCGGACCTTTATCGTTAAAAACAGTTGCATTCGGCTGATATTTATGTATCAGCTCAAAATAGCCGTCAAAATCATAAATCTGTTTCTTCCCGTTCGGCCCTTCGCCGCACGCTCCGTCAAACCAGACATGAAAAATCTCGCCGTAGTTTGTCAGAAGCTCGGTAAGCTGTGCTTTGTAGTAATCGTTATATTCGTCCGTGCCGTAAAGTTCGGAGTGCCTGTCCCATGGAGAAAGGTAAAAGCCGAATTTCAGCCCGTAACGGCGGCATGCGTCGGAAAGCTCTTTAACAATATCGCCGTTACCGTTTTTATACGGACTTTTTTTCATGCTGTGATCGGTGTATTTTGTTTGCCAAAGGCAGAAACCGTCATGATGCTTTGCTGTGATGACAACGCCTTTCATTCCTGCGGATTTGACGGCCTCGCACCAACCGTCGCAGTCAAGATTTACCGGGTTAAAAATTGTCGGGTCTTCATCGCCCGTACCCCATTCAAGATTTGTGTATGTGTTGGGACTGAAATGAATGAAAGCATAAAAGGGCGTTTCGGTCAAAAGCCTGAGCTGATTTGCACTTGGCTTAACATGTGCCGCTTGTTTTATGAAATCTTTCATCTCTGTCCTCCGTTTAATCAAGGGTTACTCTGTTCCATAAAATGTAATCGTCAATCAAAATTGCTCTGACGGGAGCACCGTCTATTGCACCCATCTTAACAGGAGGTGCAATAAGGTAATAGTCACCCGGCTCAACTTTTGAAAGGTCAAGGTTTTCGAGTATTGCAACCCCGTTTTGCAGAAAAGCCTTGTGCGGCTTGATTTGGTTACCCGATTTTCCGACCGAGTCGGCATCCGTGCCGATAAGGCAAATTCCAGTGTCAACCGCCTCGTATGCGGCACTTTCCATGAAGAATGACTGAGCGTCGCCTTTAATGAGAAGCCGGGAACACTTTTTCGGAAAATATCTGTTGACATATTCACCGGTTATAACCCCCGGCGGAACCTCAATGACTGTGCACTGGCCGATGTATTTGCTAAGGTCAACCTCCTCAATCGTTTCGCCGCCGTCAAGAAAATGACACGGAGCGTCGGCATGTGTTGCCGTATGAACACACGCATAAACGGCCGAAAGGTTGCATTCATCACCCTTTTCGATAGAACGGACGGTGTCAAGTCTTGTTTCGGGATCGCCCGGATATTCGACTGTGGTCAAAAGCGGTTTTGAAATGTCAATGATATTCATAATAACATCCCTTTTTATTTATTCTCCAAAGACGCCTGCTTAAGGTATGCATTTATGAAGCCGTCGATGTCGCCGTCCATAACAGCGTTGATGTTACCGACCTCAAAGCCTGTTCTGTGATCTTTAACGAGAGTGTAGGGCATGAAAACATATGAACGAATCTGACTGCCCCAGCCGATTTCCTTTTGCTCGCCCTTGATATCTTCAATCTTGTCAAGATGCTCTCTCTCTTTAATTTCAAGGAGCTTTGATTTGAGCATTCTCATCGCAACCTCACGGTTCTGATGCTGGCTTCTTTCAACCTGACAGGAAACAACTATGTTTGTCGGGATATGGATAAGACGAACGGCAGATGAAGTTTTGTTAACTTTCTGTCCGCCTGCACCGGAGGCTCTGTAAACCTCCATCTTGATATCTTCGGGATTTATTTCAACCTCGATTGTATCGTCGATTTCGGGCATAACCTCCAAAGAAGCAAACGATGTATGGCGACGTCCCGATGAATCGAACGGAGAAACACGAACAAGGCGGTGAACACCTGCTTCACTCTTCATATAGCCGTATGCGTTTTCACCCTCGATGCAAAGAACGGCAGATTTGAGGCCTGCTTCATCGCCGTCAAGGAAGTCGAGCATGCTGACCTTGAAGCCATGCTGCTCGCCCCAACGGGTATACATTCTGACAAGCATCTGGTTCCAGTCCTGAGCCTCTGTTCCGCCTGCACCTGCGTGGAAGGTGAGGATAGCGTTTTTGCTGTCATACTCGCCCGAAAGCAGGGTGCTGAGGGTCTGCGCATCAAGCTCCTTGATGAACGCATCAACGCTATGCTGACATTCCTCGAGCATGTCAAGATCCTCTTCCTCGTCTGAAAGCTCGATCATTGTCAGATCGTCCTCATAGGTTGCCTTAAGATTTTCGTATTTCTGAATTTTATTTTTAAGCGATGCAATTTTCTGGAGAACGACCTGCGTTCCGGCAACGTCGTCCCAAAATCCGTTCTCGGCTGTTTTTGCTTCCAGCTCGGCAACGGTCTTTTTCATTTCTTCCAAGCCGAGCGCTTCACCCAGCTCCTTGAGCTTATCTTCATATTCAAGCAAATGCAGTCTTAATTCTTCAAATTGTACCATTAGAATACCTCACAATACCATATACACATAGTTTTACGAATAGATTATATCGTAAAAATGGTTGTATGTAAAGAAAGATTTAAATAATATTTCCCAAAAAGTTCAAAAAAATGCTACAATATACTTGACTGTTGTGTTATAATAATACCGTCAAATATGAAAACTGGGGTAATTTGATGAATTATACAGGAAAAATTTGCGACGGATGCAGAGAACCGCTCAAGGAAGGCGACGATATTGTCGTTTGCCCGATATGCGGAACACCTCAGCACCGAAGCTGTTACGAAAAAAATAATAAATGCGTCAATGAGTATCTCCACTCAACGGGCTTCACGTGGACGGATCCCGATGAAGAGAAGCGAAAGGCGGAAGCCGAGCAGGCCGTTCAACAGGAGCAGGAACAACCGGAGCAGAGCTCACCTTTTGTCCAGGCAACGCCGCAGAGCATGGAATCTGTGTTCATGCGAGGTGTGCTTTACGACCCGAAGGACGATATCGGCGGGGCAACAGTCGGCGAAGCTGCCGACTATATTCAGAATTCCGCTCCGAGATATATTTCCAAATTCATGAAGCAGAAAAAGAAAAACGGTAAGCTCTCATGGAATTGGGCGGCATTCTTCTTTGCCCCCTATTGGTTCTTTTACAGGAAGCTTTACAAGGTAGGAGCTGTTTTTCTCGCACTTTCTGTTGCGCTTAGTCTTGCAACTATTTCGCAGACCGAAAAGGTATACGGAGTTTATGAAAAAATGGTTTCCGTTCAGCAGGAGATAAACGAGCTTGTTAAGGGTAAGGACGATCTCTCGGGTGAGGACAGTCAAAAGTTTGATAAGCTTTATGCCGAAGCACAGAAGCTTACCAAGGCGGCAATCCCGACGCTTGCTATTATATTATTGATTCAAAAAGTCATTCCTAATACAATAGCTGCACTTATTGCAAACTATTTGTTCAAGAAAAAAATGCTCAGGATTATCAGTCTTGCACACGATTCATCGACTGAGCCGAACATTGTTAAGTATACAATTATGCGCAACGGCGGCGTTTCAGTTATTATGCCGATAATTGCAATCATGGTGGATAATTATCTGCCAAGCCTGCTGTTGAACATTGCATATAAAATAAATTTCTGATTTCAGGAGGATTTTTTATGAAAATCAAGAAAGCCATAATTCCCGCAGCAGGTCTCGGAACAAGAGTTCTGCCTGCATCAAAGGCAGTTCCGAAGGAAATGCTCAACATCGTTGACAAGCCGGCGATTCAGTACATTGTCGAAGAAGCCGCAGCGGCAGGCATTGAGGATATCCTTATAATCACGAACAGAGGCAAGGGTGTTATTGAGGATCATTTCGACCACAGCTACGAGCTTGAAGATAAACTTGCAAAGAATCCGAGCAAGAAAAAGCTCTACGAGGATGTTCTTCACTGCTCAAACATTGCAAATGTTTATTTCCTTCGTCAGAAGGAGACAAAGGGTCTCGGCCATGCTATTATGTGTGCAAAGAGCTTTGTCGGCAACGAGCCGTTTGCCATTCTCTACGGTGACGATGTTATCATCAACAATGAGTATCCGGTAACAAAGCAGCTTTGCGATGTTTTTGAAGCAACAGGCAAGGGCGTTGTAGGCGTTAAGGAAGTTCCGAGAAAGGACGTTCCGAAATATTGCTCGCTTGACGTAACGCATCATGAGGATAACCCGAAGGTTATGGATGTCCACAATATCATCGAGAAGCCGACAGACGACCAGATTATGTCCTGTTATTCGATTCTCGGCCGTGTTGTTGCACCGCCGCAGGTATTTGATTATCTTGCAGAAGATCTTGCAAAAACACCCGAGGGAGAAGAGCTTTATTTCACAGATACTCTTACCCGTCTCGGCAAGGAAGGCGATCTTCTCGCTCTTGACTTTGACGGAATCAGATACGATATGGGCAATAAGCTCGGCATCATGAAGGCTAACTGTGAAGTTGCTCTCAATCATGATGAAATCGGCGAAGACTTCAAGGCTTATATCAAGGACCTTGCAGCAAAGCTTTAATAAACATAATAAAATTAAGGCGTTCACTCTCTCTTGAGGGCGAACGCCTTTTTTAGTTTATTATATTGTAATACCCGCTTCTTTCAGAGAATTCGCAACCTGAATGTCGGGGCGAAGATAGTTCAGATAATAGTTACGGTTATTTTGCTTCATTTCGTAAACCATATTGGAATCGTTGAAAAGCTTGTCGATATGTGTTATACACTCGTCAACGCTTTGAAAAGCAAGATAATTTTTGCCTATCTCAAAATCTCCTGTTACCTCATAGCAAAAAGCTTCATTTATAATTGCACGAGAGGCGGCGATATATTCGCCTGTTTTCCAGCCGATTGAGCCGTGCAGTCCTGTGCTGCCTATACAGATATCCGAGGCCTTCATTGTTTCAAGATAACTGTCTCTCTTGGTGATTTTATCTGGCAGAATAAGCTCGGGACAAAGCGTTCTTGCAAGCTCGCTGTCGTAGATTCCCGTAATTGAATTGTTCGGGTATTCCTTTTGCAGGGCTTTCACAATGCCGATTCGCATTGAATTGGCTTCGTCAATATTTTTTGATGTAGTTTGTTTATCGCTCCAAAGACGGGTCATAAACAAAATTTTTTGCTCGTCTTTTTTGTTAGGAACGGCTTCGAAGCGGTCATATGTGAAATATCTTAACGGTTTTCTTCCTCTGAAAAAATTTACGATTTCAATCAGCCTTTTGTCGGGATTGTGATTGAAACAGTCGTTGCCGTCGCAGGTTACAAGATAGTTAAAACCCCACCGATATATTTTATCGGCTTGCTCTCGAAAAAGGCTACGGTTCTGATTGTCGGAAAAGCTGCGTTTAAAATAGAAATCGCAGGTCTTTATATATTCTTCGATTTCGGCGAGGTTATGAAAATTATATCCGTCTGCCATGTCGTATGCAAGACGTTTACCGTCGACAATAGTTTCCATGATGCTCGCCGAGGGCAAGCTGACATCTGTATTTATTTTTAAGCTAAGCTTCCCCTGATTTTTAAGCAGAATAAAACCTGTCATAACAGGGCAAAGGTGCAGCGTTCTTGCGGGAATATTTATAGTTACATCTGTCATACACAACCCTCCCATATAAAAATATTATAACATATATTACGGCCTGATTCAATAAAAAGAGGGACAACGTGAATGATAATGGGTTAGCACATAGATTTTTTCTAAAAATTTCTGTAAATTATTAATGAGAAAAGTGCATGAAAAACGAAGAAAAAACGAGCATACGAGAGTTCGTGAACGATAAATTAAAAAATTGAGAAAAAGTTCTTGACTTAATCAAAGGGTTGTGTTAATATATTCGAGCAGTAAAAATTTATTTGGAGGTAAGTTTATGTCAACTTATATGCCTAAGTCGGGCGACATCGTCCGCAAGTGGTATGTGCTTGACGCAGCGGGAAAGCCGCTCGGCCGTGTTGCGGCTGAGGCTGCGGTTCTTCTCCGTGGTAAGCATAAGCCCCAGTTCGCTCCTCATGCAGACTGCGGCGATCACGTTATCATAATCAATGCAGAGAAGGTTGTTCTTACAGGCAACAAGCTCGATCAGAAAATGTACTATCATCACACCGGTTACATCGGCAATATGAAGAAGGTTAAGTACAGCACTCTTATGCGTACAAAGCCGACTTTTGCAGTTGAGAAGGCTGTTAAGGGTATGATTCCCGACACAACAATCGGCCGTGAAGCACTCACAAGACTTCGTGTATATGCAGGTGCAGAGCACAAGCATGCCGCACAGAAGCCCGAAGAGTGGGCATTTTAATGAAGGGAGGCAACAATAATGTACGATTCTAATCCTTACTTCTACGGTACAGGCCGTAGAAAGAAATCAGTAGCTCGTGTTCGTGTTTATGCAGGTACGGGCAAGGTAACCATCAACGACAGAGACATTGATGATTATTTCGGACTTGAGACACTCAAGCTTATCGTTCGTCAGCCTCTCGAGCTTACAGGTACAACCGAGAAGTTCGATATCGTTTGCCGTGTTAACGGCGGCGGTGTAACAGGTCAGGCAGGTGCTATCCGTCACGGTCTTTCAAGAGCTCTTCTTCAGTATGACGAATCACTTCGTTCAGCTCTCAAGAAGGCAGGCTTCCTCACTCGTGACCCGAGAATGAAGGAAAGAAAGAAATACGGTCTCAAAGGCGCTCGTCGTGCACCGCAGTTCAGCAAGAGATAAAAATTTGTCTTGTTATACCAACCCCGGAAGATTCCTCTTTCGGGGTTTTGTTTATAACTGCGGTGTCCTCGCAGCATAGCTGCTGCGGTCGCAGACTAAAAACAGTCCGCAGGACTGTTTTCTTAACGCTGCGACAGTTCAGCAAGAGATAAAAATTTCAAAATTTTTCAAAGTTCGGAAGTTATGCTTTCGGACTTTGTTTTTTTATAACTGCGGTGTTTTTGCAATATATTGTGTAGCTCAGAGTGAGTATAAAAAATCCGCCGGAATTTTCCGACGGATTATCTTTTTTAATTAAAATATGTAACCGAAAAGAACTTTGATAAGTGCAAACGGGATATACTTGAGGGCCGAAGTGAATTTAACCCAGCCGCTGTTTTCTTGTGCATACATGTTGTAATGGTTCATTGCCATCTTGCTTGAGCCGTAATAGTCCTGCCACTGAACAATATGAGTTTCATATGTGGAGGTATCGTTTTCGTCAAGGTCAATAACTCTGAATCCCTTTTCCTCGTTGCCGTAGCTTGAAAAGGTAAAGCCCGGAGTTGCAACAAGGTCAATTCCTTTGTAGTTTACTTCAAAGGAATTGTTGTGGTCATGGCCGAAGAACATTGCAACAACATCGCCCTGGTCAACCATTGTGCCGAACTGCTTGCTCGGTCTTGTTCCCGGGCAGGGCCACTCTTTGAAGTTGCCTGTCTTGTAGTTCTCGTCCTTGAACTTGTAAGTCTTGCCGTCTTTCTCCATTGAGTTCGGAGTACCTGCCGGACATTCCTCAATGATATCGTAAATTTCTTTAACGATGATGTGCTGGAATACCATTGACGGAACAGTCTTGCCGTCGTTCGCGGCTTTGAGCTCATTTGACTTGTTCACATACCATTCAACCTGATCGTCATGAACATAGTCATAGCCGCCAAGCTCCTCGTCATATGTGTTTGAATCAAACATCCAGAGATTATATGCAAGCTTGTAAGCGTTCTTTGAAGAATATATCGGGATATTATGCGTGCCGCAGCCGTACATCTCGGGGTCTGCATCATAGCCGATAAAGCAATCGTACTTTTCGTACATTGCAAGCTCCTCTTCCTTTGTGAGCTTGATATCGTCATCATCATGGTTGCCGGGAACCATTGTCACGGGTATGCCATACTTCTCAAAGATAGACATATACTCGTTGATTGCTTTTTTGGCAAGAGATTTGTCAATGGTGTGACAAATATTTGTGCCTGTTGAATAGCCTGCGAAGTTGTCGCCTGTAAGAACGATAAGATCAGGCTTCTCGTTTTCGATTGCCGCTTTGAGAAAATCTTTGGCAACGGGATTGAGAACTGCGTTGTCCTGAAGGTCTGCAACCTGCAGGATTCTGAATTTTCCATCCTCATTGAAACGAAGTGCCGGGGAAGATTTTTCTGCCGAAATACCGACTGCAAAGGTTGCGAAAAGCATTACGGCCGCCACAAGGATTGAAAGCGCTTTTTTCATGTGATTTCTCCTCTCAAGAACTCAGTATGTATGCTCACATACTTCATTGATTTTATCTCTCAGCCCAAGGAAATCCTCAAGCGCCTGAGGCTTGTTGTTGGGGTTGCGAAGCAGGGCCGCAGGGTGGAAAGTTCCCATCATAAGCACACCGTTTTTTTCAATAAATTCGCCGTGCTGCTTCGTAACCTTGAAATCGGGACCGATGAGCCGCTGTGCGGAAATCCTTCCGACGCAAACAATGATTTTCGGTCGCATAAGTCTGACCTGCTCCCTAAGCCATGCGATGCAGGCGTTTTGCTCCTCGGGCTTTGGGTCGCGATTGTGCGGAGGTCTGCACTTAACCATGTTAGCTATGTAAATATTCTTTTTCCTATCCAGGCCTATTGCGTCAAGGTATTTATCCAAAAGCTGGCCGCTCCTGCCGACAAAGGGTTCACCCTTGAGATCCTCCTGTTCGCCCGGACCTTCACCGATGAAAAGCACTTCTGCATTTTCATTTCCGACGCCGAAAACGAGATTGGTTCTCGTTGCACCGAGTTCGCATTTATTACAACCGTAGCAGTCGCTTTTCAGCTCATTCCAATTAGTATACATCAGCGCACTCCTTTGCGTCGTTTTTTATTTGACAGGCAAGCTCATCGAATGAAGAAAACTTTCTTTCCGGACGAATAAATCTTATCGGCCGTATATCGACGCTTTCACCGTAGATATTTCTGTGAAAATCAATTATATATGTTTCGCTGAGAACTTTTTCAGTTCCGACAGTCGGACGTCTGCCGATATTGGTTACGCCTTTGTAGTGCTTGCCTTCAACGGTAACGTCCGTCTGATAAACGCCGAACTTTGGCAGCACAAGCTCTTTTGGCAGCTCCTGATTAACGGTTGGAAAACCGAGCTTTCTGCCTCGTTTTTCTCCGTCAATAACGGGCGCAGAAAAGCCGAATTTATGGCCGAGCATTTCATTTGCTTTTTTTATTTCGCCGTTTTCAATTAAATCCCTGATTTGTGTTGAGCTTACTGCACAGCCGGCAACATCAACCTCACCGGCAATTTTGCATTTGATACCGAGTTTGTTGCAGATTTCCTGCATTGTTTGTGCTGTACCGGCAGCATTCTTGCCGAAGCGATAATTGTAGCCGCAGCAAACTGCCGCCGCTCTGAGTTTTTTAATTAGAATCTTTTCAACAAAATCTTCGGGAGAAAGATTTTTTATCTCGTTAAAAATGATTGTTTCGATATTCAGTCCGTTTTTTATTATAAACTCGTTTCGCTCGCCGACGGTCATCAACATCGGCGGAGCAGTGCCTGTGATTGCTTTCATACTGTGCTCGTCAAAAAGCACGGCAACGGGTACAAGACCCTCCTTTCGGAAGCCTTTTGCAGCTTCAAGCACCGCCATATGACCGACGTGCATGCCGTCAAAGTTGCCGAGAGCAACCGCTGTTCTGTTTGCATTTTCTTCGTCTGTCATAGTATCACCGAGAATGTTAATAGTCTGATTTAATGGATGCCGACGAAATATGGGGCATAAAAACAATCATTTCTTCCTGAACATCTGCTTCATGCGCTGTTCCTTCGAAAGAACACGCTTGCGAAGTCTGAGCGATTCGGGAGTAACCTCAAGAAGCTCGTCGTCCTTGATGAATTCCATTGACTGCTCAAGGCTGAGCGTCGAATGGGGGACAAGGCGAAGTGCATCGTCACTGCCTGCGGCACGGGTGTTTGTCATCTGCTTTTTCTTGCAAACGTTGCAAACGATATCCTCATTTCTTGAGCATTCACCGACGATCATGCCCTCATAAACCTCTACGCCCGGTCCGATGAACAGACGTCCTCTGTCCTGAGTGTTGAAAAGGCCATAGCCTGTGCTTGTGCCTGTTTCGTGAACAACGATCGAGCCGCGCTCTCTGGTCTGAATATCGCCCTTGTACGGCTCATAGCCCGCAAAGAGCTGATTCATGATGCCGTTGCCGTTGGTGTCGGTCATAAACTCCGAACGGTAGCCGATAAGGCCTCTTGCCGGAATTTTGAATTCAAGGTGAGTGGCTCCGCCGTTCCTCGAACCCATGTTTTCAAGCTCGCCCTTGCGTGAGCCGAGCTTTTCAATAACCGAACCGACGTATTGCTCCGGAACCTCAATGATGAGAAGCTCCATCGGTTCGCAAAGCTGACCGTTAATTGTTTTATAGATAACCTCAGGGCGGGAAACCTGGAATTCATAGCCCTGGCGGCGCATTGTTTCAATAAGAATGGAAAGGTGAAGCTCACCTCTGCCGGAAACCTTGAAGGTGTCGGTTGAGTCTGTTTCCTCAACCCTCATGCTTACGTTTGTTTCAACCTCTTTGAAAAGTCGGTCACGGAGATTTCTTGATGTGACAAACTTACCCTCACGTCCTGCAAAGGGGCTGTCGTTAACGATAAAGTTCATTGAAATAGTCGGCTCGTCAATTTTAACAAACGGGAGCGGCTCGATGCATTCCGGGTCACATGCCGTTTCACCGATATTGAGGTCTGCAATGCCGGAAACGCAAACGATATCACCCATCATTGCACTGTCAACCTCAACTCTTTTAAGACCTTCAAACTGGTAAAGGCGTGAAATTTTAACGTTTTCCTGTTTGCCGTCCTGCTTGCAGAGAACAACGTTTTCTCCACGGAGAATCTTACCTCTTTCAACTCGGCCTACACCGATTCTGCCGATATAATCATCATAATCAAGGCTGGAGAAAAGAATCTGAAGCGGCCCGTCAATGTCACCTTCGGGAGCACTGATATGCTCGAGAATTGCATCAAGGAGCGGTCTCATATCACCCTCACGAACGTTGGGGTCGAGCGACGAATAGCCGTCCTTGGCCGAAGCGTAAACAACAGGGAACTCAATCTGATTCTCGTCTGCGCCAAGCTCGATAAAGAGGTCGAGTACCTCGTCGATAACCTCGGACGGTCTTGCACCGGGGCGGTCGATTTTATTGACAACAACAAGAACCTTTTTCTTGAGATTAAGAGCTTTTTTAAGAACAAATCTTGTCTGAGGCATGCAGCCCTCGAAGGCGTCAACAAGGAGCAAAACTCCGTCAACCATGGTGAGGATTCGCTCAACCTCGCCGCCGAAATCGGCATGACCCGGGGTGTCGACAATATTTATTTTAGTGTTCTTGTAATGAACTGCCGTATTCTTTGAAAGAATTGTAATTCCACGCTCTCTTTCAAGGTCGTTGGAGTCCATGACTCTTTCCTGAACCTGCTCGTTTTCACGGAACGTTCCGCTCTGCTTCAAAAGCTCATCAACCAAGGTCGTTTTGCCGTGGTCAACGTGAGCAATGATGGCAACGTTTCTGAGATTTTCCCTTTTTGACATAGTATCACCTTTCATTATCCGGTGGTTCGAGTTCTTGCAAAATCCCGCATAGGATGTGCCGATTTTGCAAAAATTCGAGCCACTTTTACATTTTGATTATTATATTCTAATATATTATCGGTCGGTAGTCAAGTTTTATCACTTACATTTTGACTCATTTTTTAATTAAGATTCGGCAGAACAAAGGCAAAGCGTAAAACAATTCGCTTCATTTGCCGAACAAGTGTTATGCAAATCGGTATTTATTCGACAATTATGGCAGGTTCAATTCGGTTCCGGCACGCACGGGGCCGGTTCGGATATACGGCATAAACGGTTATTTGTACAGTTATCCGCTTTTATTTGTAAAATAATATTATATTTTTCATATTTGATTGAAAAAACTTTTTTTGTTTGATATAATGTATAAAAATGAATAAAGAGGATGTTTATGGATAATACAAACGCAACTGTTATAAAAAAACGAAAAAAGAAAAAATATAACGCAAAAAAAACATGCATAATTCTTCTCTCGCTTGCTGTTTTGTTTGCAGCCCTTGCGGTTATAATTCATTTCACAACAAGAGTTACAAACGATTCTTATGCGAATTGTGCCGTGGGCGACGTTAACGGAGACGGTAAGATCAATTCGGGCGACGCAATTCTTATTCTCAAGTATATGGTCGGTCAAGAGGACAAGCTTTTTGAGAATCAGATTAAAAATGCCGATACAAATCTTGACGAAGAGGTCAATTCCCAGGATGCGCTGCTTATACTCAGATATTCAATCGGAGATATCGCTTCAATTCCGTATGACGAGCAAAAGGAAAGACTTCTTAACAGCTCATATAAAAGAAAGCAAACCGTTACCGGCGGAAGCTTCACTTCGACAGCACAGATTGTTAATGAGTGGGACAATAACGACGGTACACATTCTTATCAGGTGAATCTGACGATTCGCAACGATTCCGATTCGGATTCCGATTCATGGAAAGCTGCCATTGTTTTTGACAAGGAAGTAGTTTCACTGACAAAGAGCTGGGATTGCAATTCTTTCGTCGAGGGCAAAAGCGTTACGCTTGGCGGTGAAGAAATTGCCGCAGGTGAGTCTGCCGAGTGCGGATTTATCATAACAGCCGAAGAAGACATGGCATTAACTAATTTAACAGTGAGGTAAAATTATGCACAGCTTTGAAAAAAAGGTTATCGCAGTCATTCTTACCGTTATCATAACCGCATCATCTTTCGCAACCGCCGGATTTGCAATAAATAAGGATGCAGTTACGAAAGTTAACAGCGTTGAAGCCGCAACGGACGTGTTACTTAACAACAAACATGTTGATGACCTTGAAAAGGATGAGGTTTATCCGACAATTCTTATTCACGGAATCGGTCAGGCAAAAACATTTATGCTGGATGAGGACGGTAATGATGCCGTTGATCCCGACGGTCAAAAGATTACAGGCTGGCCGCTTTATTTCTATGTTCCCGAGCTTGTTGTAAAGCTCATTGTTCCGCTTGTTCTTTCACTTATAACTCAGAAAGACTGCGGTCTTTCAAAGACAGCATATAATGCGGTATATGATGCATTGGAGTATATTGCATACAATGAAGACGGCACGCCGAAGAATAATTTCCGTGTTGAAAATTACGGTAACCGCTCTGTTGCCGAATGCACAGAGGAGGAAAAGGAAACAATTTATGACCATGTTCCGATTAAGGGTTATACCGATGTAGTCGGCGAAGAAAATCTTTACTATTTCGCATATAATTCATTCGGCGATATGTATGAGATTGTCGATAATCTTGAAAAGCTCATTGAAAAAGCAAAGAAAGATACGGGTAAGGATAAGGTAAATCTTCTCCCGATCAGTCTCGGCGGTGCGGTTTCCGTTGCATATGTCGGCGAGCATCCGCAGGGAGAGGATATAAACAAAATTGTTCTCGTTGTTCCTGCTGCCGACGGTTCGGAAATTGTCGGAAAGGTTATGCTCGGTCAACTTGATTACAGTGACGCAGGTCTTTACAGAAATATGTTTACAAAGCTCTGCGGAGAGGATAACTACACCGGTTGGCTTATAAATATTGCCATCAGAGTTTTACCGAAGAATGTTGTTATCGGACTTCTTGACGGCGTTGCATCGGGTCTTGCCGATTCGGCACTTGCAAGAGTAACAACAATGTGGGGCCTTGTTCCGTCGTCAATGTATGACGAGCTTGCCGCAAAGTATCTTGTTAAGGGTACAAAATTTGCCGACGATGTTGAAAAGTTCCATAAGTCACAGGTTAATTATATTAAGAATCTAAAAAATTACGCTTCGAACGGAGTTAAGATTTATGACATCAGCGGCTACGGTCTTGAACTTTACAGTCTTATTGATTCAGATTCGAATTCCGACAAAATAATTCATTCTGCATCAACTTCGCTCGGTGCAACATTCAGCAAGGTTAACGAAAAGTTCCCAAGCGGTTACACGCAGAAGGGATATCAGGGCACGAACTTTATGTCTCCCGACGGTCAGGTGGATGCATCTACCTGTGCATTCCCGTATACAACATGGTTCTTTGGCAATCAGGATCACGAAAAGCTTGCAAGGAATGACGTTGTAATCTCACTTGCAATGGATTTGCTTCTTGTTAAGGATATGGACGTTTTCACAACGGTTGAATATCCTCAGTTTAACGGACACAGAAATACAAGAGACCTCAAGAAATATATCGCCGAGGCGGAAAAGGTTGATCTTTCAACGCTTACCCCCGAGGAGGCGGAAAGACTTTCAACTGCACTTGCAAATGCAAAGGCAATCCTTGATACAACGATAGTTGTCGAGGGCGAGGAGGAAGCCGCAGAGGAGGAGCTTTACAATGCTCTTGCCGAAATCGGCGTTTACGAAAAGAAAGACACGACAAAGGATGACGCTCTTCTTTTTGTGTGCAAAACAGCAAGCGAGTTGCTCTATTATCTCTTTGGACCGAGAGGCTTCGGTGAATCGAGAGCGGCATAAATTTTTTGCGTAACACGATCCCGACATTGCAATAATGTCGGGATTTTGCGATTTTTTCAGAAAAGCCATTGACAAATATATTTTTTTGTACTACAATGCAGTAAACCGATGAGGAAGAGTAAGTAAACTCCGACGGACACTTCAGAGAGCTGTAGTTTGGTGCGATACAGTGTGGAAAGCAGAGTTGAATGGACTTCCGAGGGCGAGCAGAATTAAAAGTATGCAAGCCGGAGAGGGTACTTCGTTAACAATAACCGTCGTATAATGGGGTACGAGCTAAGTGGACACGAAAATGTGTCAAGCAGGGTGGCACCGCAGGAGTATATCTCTTGTCCCGGCAATGTTGTCGGGACAGGAGTTTTTTTGTTTTTATGCCCCGGCACGGCTCAGACAAAATATTTTTGAAAAGGAGAGACAGTTATGAGCAACACAGAAAAAATTCCGTACAAAATTTACCTCGATGAAAAGGAAATGCCGAAGCAGTGGTATAACGTTCGTGCAGACATGAAGAATAAGCCTGCACCGCTTCTCAATCCCGGCACGCACGAGCCTATGGGCTTTGACGATCTTCGTCCGGTTTTTTGCGACGAGCTTATTAAGCAGGAGCTTGACAATGACACGGCTTATTTCGACATTCCCGATGAGATTCTCGATTTTTACAAAATGTACCGTCCGTCTCCTCTGGTAAGAGCCTATTGCCTTGAGAAAAAGCTTGGCACTCCGGCAAAGATTTACTACAAATTCGAGGGCAACAACACCAGCGGAAGTCATAAGCTCAACAGTGCGATCGCTCAGGCATATTACGCAAAGAAGCAGGGTCTTAAAGGCGTTACGACAGAGACAGGCGCAGGTCAATGGGGTACGGCTCTTAGCATGGCTTGTGCATATCTCGGACTTGACTGTAAGGTATATATGGTAAAATGCTCCTATGAGCAGAAGCCGTTCCGCCGTGAGGTTATGAGAACCTACGGAGCATCTGTTACTCCCAGCCCGAGCACGGAAACGGAAGTCGGCAAGAAGATTCTTGCAGAGCACCCGGGCACAACGGGAAGCCTTGGCTGTGCTATCAGTGAGGCCGTTGAGGTTGCAACAACTCATGAGGGTTATCGCTATGTTCTCGGCAGCGTTCTCAATCAGGTTCTTCTTCATCAGTCTGTCATCGGCCTTGAGTCCAAGATTGCAATGGACAAATACGGCATCAAGCCGGATATCATAATCGGCTGTGCAGGCGGCGGTTCAAACCTCGGAGGACTCATTTCTCCGTTCATGGGCGAAAAGCTCAGAGGAGAGGCCGATTATCGTTTCATCGCAGTTGAGCCGGCAAGCTGTCCGAGCCTCACAAGAGGTAAATTTGCTTACGATTTCTGCGACACCGGTATGGTATGCCCTCTTGCAAAGATGTACACACTCGGCAGCGGTTTCATTCCGTCGGCAAACCACGCAGGCGGTCTGCGTTACCACGGTATGAGCTCGATTCTCAGCCAGCTTTACCATGACGGTCTTATGGAAGCGACAAGCGTCGAACAGACCAAGGTATTTGAAGCGGCGGAGCAGTTCGCAAGAGTTGAGGGTATTCTTCCGGCTCCCGAAAGCAGCCACGCAATCAGAGTTGCTATTGATGAGGCTCTCAAGTGCAAGGAAACCGGAGAGGAAAAGACGATTCTCTTCGGCTTGACAGGAACAGGCTATTTCGATATGTACGCATACGAAGCATTCAACGACGGCACAATGACCGATTACATCCCGACCGATGCCGAACTTGAAAAGGGCTTTTCAGGTCTGCCGAAAATGGATTGATTTTCTTGCTTGCAAGCCTTGACAAACCAATATAATTGATGTAATATATTCACAACAGCAGGGGTGCTGAGAAATCGGCTGAGATCATACCCTTAACCTGATTCGGATAATACCGACGTAGGAAGCTATCGAAGTAAAATCTACGCCCGGCAGGTTATCCGCCGGGCGATTTTCTTTGATCAGGTAATGCTGTGAAAGGAGTTTTATTATGAAAAGCAAAACAACGGACAAATCAAACGAAATGACCTTAAAATTGACGGTCAGCGCAATCATGGTTGCACTTTCAACAGTGCTTTCGTTCATCAAGTTTTCCGAGCTTCCGTATGGCGGATCGGTAACACTCTTCAGCTTTGTGCCGATTCTTTTCGTAGGCTATGCCTACGGTGCAAAATGGGGTCTCAGTGCAGGTCTTGTTCACGGAATTCTTCAGATGATCTTCGGAATCTCCGGTGCAACTGCAGGTGCAGGCTTCAAATGGTATCAGGTAGTTCTCTGCGCACTTCTTGACTATCTTGTAGCATTCGGTGTACTCGGTCTCAGCGGCGTATTCAAGAAGTCAATCAAGAATCCGCAGGCATCGTTTGCACTCGGCGCACTTTTCGCCTGCGTACTCAAGTATATTTCACACTTCTTCTCAGGCTACATTCTCTTTGGCGGCTGGGCTGAATGGTTCTTTACAGAGGGCGGCGGAATGTCCTACGGTTCAAAGATTCTTTCGTCTTACAGCGGAAACGTTCTCAGCGCAGTTTATTCGGTTATTTACAACGCAACGTTCAGCATTCCCGAAACCGTTCTTTCTCTTGTAATGGTTGTTGTTCTCATCAGCATCAAGCCGATTCGCAAGGCAGCGGGAATCAAATAATTTCAGCACAAAAATTAACACGGGCGGTTTTTCTATCCGTCCGTGTTTCTTTATGCGATTATTTTTTACCTTTAACCTTATCCCAATATGCCTTTGCCGCCTGCTCCATTTTGTTGTCGCCGAATTTATAATACTTGGCATTTTTTATTGCGTCGGGCAGGTACTGCTGAGGTATCCAATGATTCTCATATGTATGAGGGTAGAGATAGAATTGACCCTTATTCGGGTTGTCCTCGCCGTCACAGTGTTTGTTTTGAAGCCGGCGTGGAATGGGACCGCTTTTACCCTTTTTAATATCACTCAGAGCGGCATCAATTCCCAGGTATGCCGAATTAGATTTCGGAGAGGTGCAGACAAGCACTACCGCATCGGCAAGCGGAATTCTTGCCTCGGGCAAACCTACCATGAGTGCAGCATCAACGGCAGCCTTTACAATCGGAATTATCATCGGATAGGCAAGACCTACATCCTCGCAGGCGCAAACCATTAGCCGGCGGCAAGCTGAGGGCAAATCACCTGCATCAAGCAGCCTTCCGAGGTAATGCAATGCCGCATCGGGATCTGAGCCTCGCATTGATTTCTGGTAAGCCGAAACTATGTCGTAATGCTCATCGCCGTCACGGTCGTATTTCATTGCACTGCGCTGTGTCAGTGAACGGGCGGTTTCTGCCGTGATGTGGATTATTCCGTCAGCGTTCGGCTTGGTCGAAAGGGCACAAAGCTCGACCGAATTTATCGCCTTTCGCACATCTCCGCCGCAAGCGGAGGAAATGTGTTTTATTGCATCCGGGTCAAGTTCAAATTTCATTCCTCTTTTTTCTTCAAGAAATTTGAATCCACGCTCAACGGCAGGAATGATTTCGGCAGGTGTAACTGCCTTGAATTCGAAGACCGTTGAACGGCTGAGGATAGCATTGTAAACGTAGAAATACGGATTTTCCGTTGTTGAAGCGATAAGGGTTATTGAACCGACCTCAATATATTCAAGCAGCGTTTGCTGCTGCTTTTTGTTGAAATACTGAATCTCGTCGAGATAGAGCAAAATGCCGTTCGGGGCTTCAAATGTGTCAAGCTGGGCGACGATTGCTTTAATGTCTGCTGTTCCGGCGGTTGTTCCGTTCAGCTTGCAGAGCTTCCTGTCGGTTGCCTTTGCAATTATTGAAGCGACAGTGGTTTTGCCGACTCCCGACGGGCCGTAGAAAATCATATTGGGCAGTTCGCCCGATTCTATTATATTTCTCAGCGGCTTGTTTTCCCCGATAAGGTGACGCTGGCCGACAACCTCGTCAAGTGTTTGCGGTCTGAGCTGTTGAGCTAAAGGTATTGACATTTTATCGCCTCCCGATTGCATACAATTATATAATAAAAAAACCGGTTTGACAAGGATAAAATGATAGTTATTGACTATTTATGCATTATGTGATATAATAACTAAAATTTTTTTCATGAAAGGAGTTTGTCCACAATGGATGACCCGGGTGGGATTATACTCAAGCTGATTTTACTTTTATTACTTATTTTAGTCAATGCGTTTTTTGCAATGAGTGAAATAGCGGTAATATCCCTCAACGATAACAAAATAGAAAAGATGGCTGAAGACGGCCACAAGAAAGCAAAGCAGGTTGTTAAACTGACCGAAAATTCGAGCAAGTTTCTCTCGACTATACAAATCGGAGTAACCCTTGCGGGATTCCTTACTTCGGCGAGTGCGTCGCAGACCTTTGCAGACATGATAGTCAAGGCTCTTAAGGGCACGGCATTTTATAACGCCCTCGGTGCAAGCGTAGTTAGCGGACTTTCGATTGTTATAATAACAATCATCATGTCGTATTTTTCGCTTGTTCTCGGCGAACTTACACCGAAGAAGATCGCTATGCAGGCTCCTGAAAAAATTTCTTTCAAGGTTGTCGGAATTTTGCTTTTCTTCTCCAAGGCCTTTTCTCCGTTTGTCAAGGTGCTGTCTGTCTCAACCAATGCGGTCGTTCGGCTTCTCGGCTACAATCCTCATGCCGATGAAGAGCCTCTTACCGAAGAAGAAATTCGAATGATGGTTGATGTCGGCGGCGAAAAAGGTGTTATCGAAGACGTTCAAAAGGAAATGATAAACAACATTTTCGAATTTGACGATCTTGATGCAGGCGATATTATGACCCACAGAACCGATATGACGGCAGTTGACGTCAACGATCCGATAATGGATGTTGTCAAAACTGCGATTGAATCGGGCTATTCGAGAATTCCGGTTTTCGATGACGACCCGGACAATATAATCGGTATCATCTATGTTAAGGACTTACTCAGATATATAGGAACGGATCTTCCGAAGCACGCTATGAGAAAAATTATGCGCACTCCGATGTATGTTCCGGAATCCAAGAGCTGCGGTGACCTTTTCAAGGAAATGACAAGTCAGCATACGCAAATGGCTGTTGTTGTTGACGAATACGGCGGAACGGCAGGACTTGTCACCCTTGAGGATATTATTGAAGCAATCGTCGGAAATATTCAGGATGAATATGACGATGAAGAAGAGGAAATCTCAAAAATCAACGAGACAACCTTTACGATTGACGGCTTAACGGATATCGATGAGCTTGACGAGATAATCGGCAAGGATTTGCCGGAGGGCGATTATGATACGATTGCCGGTTACATTATAAGTCAGCTCGGATATCTCCCGAAGCAGGGCGAGCACAGCGAGGTTATGTTTGAAAACATAAGATTTACCGTTCTTGAGGTCGAAAACCGACGCATTGAAAAGGTCAAGGTCGAAATTCTCCCCGTCGAGGAAAAAGATGAGGACGATGACGACTCGGACAAGAAAAATAAAAGCAAAGATAAAGACAAAGATAAAGAATAAAATTATGACGTGGCAATTTGATTGCCACGTCATTAAAAAAGCTCCCGGAAAAATCCGAGAGCTTAAATTTTTTGTTGAAACAAACTTACTTGAGTTCGATCTCTGCGCCAACTTCTTCGAGCTTAGCCTTGATGTCCTCAGCCTCGTCCTTAGAAGCGCCTTCCTTAACAGCCTTCGGTGCGCCGTCAACAAGAGCCTTTGCCTCAGCAAGTCCAAGACCTGTGATGTCCTTAACTGCCTTAACAACCTTGATCTTCTGTGCGCCTGCGCTCTTGAGGATAACGTCAAACTCTGTCTTCTCCTCAACTGCCGGGCCTGCTGCTGCCGGACCTGCTACAACTGCTGCTGCAGCTGATACGCCGAACTCATCCTCTACTGCGTGTACGAGCTCTGAAAGCTCAAGAACTGAAAGAGTCTTCAACTCTTCAACGATAGCATTAATCTTCTCTGATGCCATGGTAATTTACCTCCATAATAATTTTAGTAATTTTTAAAATTTAGTTTCGCTGACAATTAAGCCTCAGCGGGAGCCTCTGCCTTATCGGCGATAGCCTGAACAGCACGAGCAAAGCCTGCGATAGGTGCGCTGAATACATTTGCAACCATAGAGAGCAATGTTTCTCTCGAGGGAAGGTTTGCAAGATCCTTGAGCTTATCCATCGACATTACCTCACCGTCGAGGTAACCTGCTTTAAGCTTGAAGTTTTCGTGATCCTCTGCATACTTGTTGAGGATACGAGCTGCGGCTACATAGTCGTCCTTGGAAGTTGCGAGAGCTGTTGTTCCGTCGAGAACCTCGCCCATGCTTTCGAGAGACGTACCGTTGATTGCGAGCTTGAGGAGAGTGTTCTTAACAACTGTGTACTCAACTCCTGCTTCACGAAGCTCCTTACGGAGAGCTGTATCGTCGGCAACGGAAATTCCCTTGTAATCTACGATTACACCTGCGCATGAATTGCTGATTCTGTCTGCAACGGAAGCAACTATCTGCTTCTTCTGTTCCAATACGCTTGCACTTGGCATTTTTTTCACCTCTCATGCAATGAAATAGGTGCTTATAAACGAAAATTAATCCCTGTCCACTTACCGTGAACAGGGATATGACATACAAATATTGACCCGAAAAATCGGTTATCGTATGCTCCCATTCTCGGCAGGCGGTCTGTTAAAACCATTACGCTGATTGCACCTGCTGTCTTTGAAAAAGAACAGCTTAGTTATATTAGCACACGTTTACCGTTTTGTCAATACTTATTTTTAATTTTGAGCAAATTATTTGCCGAAAATCGGATAAACAAAAGTTATAAGCTTTTTTATTATGTTCTTTGCAAGATTAACAAGGTTTTCTGCGATGATTATGAACTGATTTGTGTTAGCTTCCTTTACTTCATAGCCCGGGATTGTACCGTTACGGTTTTCAACTCCGTCTACCTCTCCGATATATCCGCCCCAAAGGCTGTAAGCGATAGCAAGTGCTTCTTTCTCTTCGGGAGTGGCAAAACCGTATTTTTCGCTGAATTCACGAAGCATATTATCTGCAAGGCTGCCCTTGTAGCCGAGCTTACCGAGAAGCTCGTTTGCACCTGCAAGAATGTCGCTGTCTGCCGTCTCGGCAATGGATTTGCGAACAGTGAATGCAAACAGTCTGATGAGCACGGTGAAGTCGTCTGAGCCGAGATTGTATCTTTTGTCACCGATTTTACATCTGAGCGTGGCCAAGGTTATGGCGTCGTTAAGAGTTTTGTATTCGCTGTCTGGAATTTCAAGTCCGTACTCTGCGGCTTGCTCTTTGATTCCGCCCTCGCCGTAAATCGGAGCATCTGACATTTCTTTTATCATGTCTGTAATCGGTTTAAGTTTTGCATAAAGCGCACTCGATTCCTCAACTCCGAGCGTTTCGGGGGAGATGTTCTCTCTGAGGTTCTCGGAATACTCCTTATAAGACATGCTCCAAGTGTATTTCTGAAGACTGTTCTTCATCATTTCGAGAGCGTCTTTCGAGTATCCTTTACAAACCTCGGCAAGTTTATCGGCATCAATATGGTTAATTTTCTTCGTTTCGTAATTGATTTCGCTGTCGGATACGTTAAAGCATTTGTATTCGGCGGGGAAGTTGCCGAGACTCGACATCGAGAAATCATAAATTGTATTGCCGAGAAAGCTTGTGTAGGATTTTACGTTGTTACAGTGAGTATGACCCGAAAAAACAAGCTTAACACCCAAATCGGCAAGAAGTCCGGCAAACGAATACGGAGTGTTGACAACATAGTTCTTTTCGTTGAGCTTCTGAAACGGATTGTGCTCAAGGAGATTGTGGTGCATAATCATAATGACCTTTTTGCCTTGCTTTTTTGCCGCTTTAATCTGTTTTACTGCCCAATCCATTCTTGTTACGTCGTTGCTCGGAACAACCCGATATCTCTCATCACAGGTGTCAAGGGCGACAAGGGTGTATTCATCATTGAGATTTGCACTGTATGAGCAGGTGCCGTCATCGGTTGAAAGAGCCTCATCATAGCCGAATTCATGATAGATTTCCGTGAACTTTTTGTGGTCAACCGGCATATCCTTGGCATTGTCATGGTTGCCGTTAATAACATAAACCTGTTTGCCGGTTTCCTGCTCAAATTTTCTGAATTTTGCGGCAACAGTTTCATGCTCGGAAACATAGTCTCTGCCGTGAGTTGCAAGGTCGCCTGTTACAAGAACAAACTGACATTTCGGATTTTCCGCACATTCCTTAAGAAATTGGTCGATTATGTATCCGCTTTGATTGGTGAGCGATTCACTTTCCGATTTAAAGGTTGTAACCCAACCCTCATCAGCCAAAGTTGTTCCGACTTGCTTTACAGGATGGACATAGTGAGTATCCGATGCGACCGCAAAACCGAAATTTTCGCCGCTTTTTTCTGCCGAAGCAGTCAATGTAAGCAACGAGCATAAAATAATAGTCAGCGAAAGAATAATGCTCATTGATTTCTTTAACATAAAACCTCTCCTTTCAATTATACAGCTATTTTACCAGTGCAAACTGCGATTGTCAACGAACAAGGGGATAAGATTTGAAAATCCTAAAAAATTTTTTGAAAAAGATTAATATTAATAAAGAAAAATAAAACTGAAAAACGCTTGTTATTTTTCTGTTAACACATGAAAAAAGAGCAAAATTGTGCCGTAAAGGCGAAAAGAACAACAAAAAATGTCGAAAGCTCGAAATTGTTAACAATTTGTTCACACAATTACAACATTTTTTCAGCACTGATATAATACTATATCGATGGAGATAGTTATCTCTATTTTCATTTTTATTTTCTCTTTCCCTTGAACGGTTCGATGTTGCACACGTCGGACCGTTCCCCCTTTTTACGGGTGGTTATTTACATCACGAACAAATCAGAATTTAAGGCATTGGACAAAACAACGATTTGTGCAATGCTTTTTCTATTATTTGGAGATATCTTCGTATATTGACACAAAAGGGAAAATGATTTATAATTACAATGTATAGAAGTCCACAGCTTCGGGCTTTTTACAAAAAATATTAAGGAGAAGTTGAAATGAAAAAGATTTTATCTTTAGTGTTGACGTTATGTATTATGTTGACGGTGTGCAGCGCCGGATTTATGACAATCACGGTCTCTGCCGTTGAGAAAATCGAAGGCTCGGAGGTTACATGGAGTTTTGATTACACGAGCAAAACTCTTACCTTCAGCGGAAAGGGTAACATCCCGGACTATGATACATACGAGGATGAGAACGGAAAATCAACAATTCCCTGGGCCGGCTGTGCTTACAATACCGTTGAGTTCGGCAAGGAAATCACAGGTATCGGTAATTATGCACTCAGAAAGAGCTCTGATCTTGTTGCCGTTACTATTCCCGAGACGATTAAAAAAATCGGCAACGGGGCATTTTCCAACTCGCTCGTTCTTAAAAGTGTTACTGTTAAAAACGGTGTTACCGAGATAAGCGACGGAGCTTTTATGGGTTGTACGGCACTTTTGACAGTTGAGCTTCCGACCGGTATAACAAGAATCGGAAAAAATGCTTTCTATAAATGTACGGCTTTGAAAGCTATTACAATTCCAGATTCGGTAAAAACGATAGATATAAGTGCATTTAATACATGTACGTCTCTTGAGACATTTACCGCTCCGAAATCGCTTGAAACAATCGGTGACAGAGCTTTCTATTGCTGTGAAATGCTCAAGAATGTAACATACGGCGATAAGCTTACATCAATCGGCATAAGTGCTTTTGACAACACTGCCGTTGAAGCTTTTAATGCACCTAAAACGCTTAAAACGATAGGTGACGGGGCATTTACCGGATGTGAAAATCTTGCGGTCGTAACGCTTGGAGAGAATGTTGAATCAATCGGAGCAAACGCATTTGACGGTTGTTCCGCATTAAAAGAAATCACACTCCCGGCGGGTATTCAGAAAATAGCAAGTGCAACCTTTTCCGGCTGCGATAGCCTTGAAAAGGTGCTCATTCCCGAAGGAATTCAAACGATTGAGGACGAAGCTTTTTCGCTTTGCACATCTTTAAAAACGGTTAGGATTCCTTATTCCGTTAAAACAATAGGAACTAAGGCCCTCGGATATGGTAAAAGGGGTAAGCTGATAAGAGACTTTAAGGTTACGGGTTATGACGGAACAGCGGCACAGAAATATGCTGCCGATAATAAGCTTGGATTCACTTCTCTCGGTGATCCGCTTGCCAAGAGCGGAAATGCCGGTGATAAAATTACATGGAAAATTGATGAGAACGCTGTGCTTGTGTTTACAGGCAGCGGTGCGGTAGCTGATTATTCAATTTATAATATGCCTGTTTATCTCAACAGTGAAATTCAGGAAATTGTTATTGATGACGGAATAACGGCGATTGGCGCATATTCGCTGTTCGGCAATTTTGGCGACATATTTGTTGTTTCGGAAAAAGTCACTTCTATCGGCGAAAAGGCTATCGGCTATTATTTTGACGAGGTCGGCAGGATAGTTAAAATTAAGGACTTCAAGATTGTCGGCTATAAGGGTACGGCTGCTGAAACATATGCAAAAAATAACGGCTTCGCCTTTATTGCAATAGTTGATGACGGCAGCTGCGGCGAAAAATCGACATGGGATTACGATAAAGCTTCCAAGACGCTGACAATCAGCGGCGAGGGTAAGGCTGATATGAATTATGACGAGACATCTGTACCGAGCTTCATTGCAGAGGGTTATCCCGTTGAGAAGGTTGTTATTAAAGAGGGTATAAAGGAGATCGCCGAAAACGGATTCCTTGATATCGACAACGGTGACGGCAAGATCACCTTCCGTATTCCAAAGAGCGTAACAACTATTGGCGATCATGCAATCGGTTTCTCGGAGGATATCGTTTTGAATGACGATAATACCGAGGTTAGCAATTTTATTCTCAATAAAAATTGTATTATCGAGGGTTATGCTGCAACCGCGGCAGAAACATATGCCGCAAAGAACGGAATTGATTTTGTAACGCTTGACCCGACAGTTGATCCTCCTGCTACGGCGGATACCACATTTAAACTCAGCGATAAGGCAACAATATGTACTCTTGACGAGAATGCAAAAATAATTAAGATTTATGCTCAGAACGCAACACAAGAGAAAATCATGGCCGATTTTATTATCGGCAAGGATCTTGTGGTCAGTGAAATTAAAAAGGTCACAACCGGAACAACACTCAAGACATCGTACAGTGCATCTGTTTCAAACACCTACACATTTGCTCTGATGGGTGATGTCAACGGCGACGGTGCAGTCAATTCTGCCGATGCGCTTTGTGTTCTCAGACATTCGGTTGCCCTTTCGACATTGGCCGGGGCAAATCTTGTAGCTGCCGATCTTGATGCAAACAATAATGTCAATTCTTCGGACGCATTGAGGATTCTCAGAATTTCGGTCGGCCTTGAAGATCTCGGCAGCCTTTATCCTAAGGCTGCGGCTCCCTCAAAGCCGTAAACTAAGTTCAAAACGGAAGTAAAATAAATATCTGAGTAATTTAGGACGCAGGCTTAATGCTTGCGTCCATATTTTTTACTCTGTTTTTAATAATATTAAACATATTTTTTAAAAACCTATTGAAATTTATGTTAATATGTGATATAGTTAGAGCGTTGATACATTGATAGGAACTCTGTTATTTGTTGCAATTCTGCGTTCAAAATCATCTAAGGTACGCTGAAATCAATGTAGAACGTAAGGAGGTTTTCTTTTGAAATACTATAACGCTAAGGATATCAGAAATATTGCTGTTGCAGGCCATGCAGGACGAGGCAAGACGACCCTTGTTGAGGCAATGCTTTATATCGCAGGTCTGACAGACAGACTCGGCAGAGTTGATGACGGAACAGCCGTTCTTGACTTTGACCCCGAGGAGAGAAGAAGAAATGTTTCAGTCTCGGCAGCCGTCGCTCCGATCGAGTGGAAGGACTGCAAGCTTAATATAATAGACACCCCGGGTCTTTTTGACTTTGAGGGAGAAATGTGCGAAGGTATTGCCGCTTCCGAGTGTGTACTTATCGTTCTCGGTGCAGGTCACAAATATGACGTCGGTGCAGAGAAAGCTTTCAAGGCCGCCAAGAAGCGTGGCAAGATGTTTGCGATTACTCGTTGTGACAAGGAGCATGCCGATTTCTATAAAACCTTTGAAGAGATCAAGGCGGTTCACGGCGGAGCGGTTTGTCCTGTTATCGTTCCTTACATAGTTGACGGTCAGGTTAAGGCTTATGTTAACCTTGCCGCTCGCAAGGGCTATGAGTATCATGACGGCAAGGCTGTTGAAATCCCGATGCCGGATGACCCGAAGATTCAGGAGATGCTCGATATCCTCACCGAGGCTGTTGCAACGGCAAGCGATGAGCTTATGGAAAAGTTCTTCGCAGGTGAAGAATTTACCCGTAAAGAGATTATCAAGGCTCTTAACGATGGCGTTAATACCAGCTCGGTTTATCCTGTTTATGCATGTGCCGGTTATACAACCGATGGCGTTGACCTTCTTATGGACGAGTTGGCATACTCTGCTCCCGACGCCGCTTCTTACGCAGGCGGTAAGGATGTTGAGTGCGACGAGAACGGTCCTCTTGCAGCACTTTGCTTCAAGACTGTTGCTGACCCGTTCGTAGGCAAGATGTCATATTTCAAGGTTGACAGCGGTAAGATTACCCCCGAAACTCCGGTTTATAACGCACGCACAGGCGAAACGGAGCGTATGGGTAAGATTATTACAATCAGAGGCAATAAGTCAGAGGATTGCAAGTGCATCCCTGCCGGTGATATCGGTGTTGTTACAAAGCTTAGCTGTGTTAAGACGGGCGACACAATCTGCTCGGCATCAAATGTTATAGAGCTTAGCGGAATAAACTTCCCGAAGCCGTGTCTTTCAATGGCTGTCAAGGCCTGCAAGAAGGGTGACGAGGAAAAGGTCGTTTCCGGTATAAACAGACTTCTCGAAGAGGATCCGACAATCAAGTTTGAGATGAATCACGAGACAAAGGAGCAGATTCTCTCCGGTCTCGGCGAGCAGCACCTTGACATTATCGTTTCTAAGCTCAAGAGCAAGTTCGGTATCGACGTTGAGCTTACTCCGCCTCGTGTGGCTTACAGAGAAGCTATTCGCAGGACCGTTAAGGTTCAGGGTCGCCATAAGAAGCAGTCGGGCGGTCACGGCCAGTTCGGTGACGTTTGGATTCGCTTTGAGCCGACAGAGGGCGACGATCTCGTATTTGAATCTGAGGTTGTCGGCGGTTCCGTTCCGAAGAACTATTTCCCGGCAGTTGAAAAGGGACTTCGTGAGTGCATGAAGAAGGGCGTTATGGCAGGCTATCCGATGGTTGGTCTCAAGGCTGTACTTTATGACGGTTCCTACCATCCGGTTGATTCATCTGAAATGGCATTCAAGACGGCCGCTTCTCTTGCTTTCAAGTCCGGTATTCCGCAGGCAAGCCCGGCAATCCTTGAACCGATAGGAACGCTTAAGGCCCTTATGCCCGAAGCATATCTCGGCGATATCATGGGTGACGTTACAAAGCGTCGCGGCCGTGTTCTCGGCATGGGCCCGTCTGAAGAGGATCACAGTCTCCAAGAGCTTGTTGCCGAAGTTCCGATGGCTGAAATGGCTAACTTTGCAACCGTTCTCCGCTCCGTTACGGCAGGCAGAGGATCGTTCACCTTTGAGTTCACACGCTATGAGGACGCTCCCGTTCCCGTTGCGGAAAAGGTTATCGCAGACTCAAAGCTTCTTGAGGACGATTGATAAATCAGAATATAAAACCAAGCTCCCCGACGTAAGTCGGGGAGCAATTTGTTTGTGTTTTTATCCTATTACGGTTTCGGCATAACGAACGGATTCCATTGCGTCGGCTGCGTATTTGTCTGCGCCTATTTTATCGGCATAGTCCTGAGTGAGCACAGCACCGCCTACAACGGTTTTGCACCAGGGGGCTTTCTCTTTTACAAGCTTTACTGTTTCCTCCATCGCTGGAACTGTTGTTGTCATCAGAGCACTCAAACCGACGATCGGAGCATGATTTTCTATGACGGCGTTTAAAATGGTCTCGGGCGGAACGTTTTTGCCAAGGTCGATAACATTATAGCCGTAGTTTTCAAGCAAAAGCTTTACAATGTTCTTTCCGATATCATGGATATCACCGTGGACGGTTGCAATTACAATGTTACCTTTTTTGACACTGTTGCCGTCCGCCGCCATGGCTGCCTTTATGACCTCAAATGAAGCTTTTGCCGCTTCCGCACTCATCAGAAGCTGGGGAAGAAATAGCTTTTTTTCTTCAAATCGCTTTCCCACATCGTCAAGTGCGGGGATAACATGAGAGTTTACTATATCGAGAGGTGCGTTTTCGCCAAGCATAGCCGTCGTTATCTCGCTTGATTTCTCCTTGAGCCCCTTTTCTATCGCTTCTTTGAGAGTGAGGGAGCTTTCATGCTTAACTGTCGGCTGAACCTCCTGCTGTGAAGCGAAATTGATGAAGTCCATGCAGTTGTCGTCGAGACCTTTAACAACGTTAAAGCTGTAGTAGGCCTCCATCATTCTTGCCGAATACGGGTTCATGATTGCGGCGGAAAGGCCGTTTTCCATCGCTGTGGTGAAGAATGCCGCATTGACAAGCTCTCTTGACGGCAGGCCGAACGAGACGTTGGAAACGCCGAGTGAGGTGTTGCATCCGAGCTGTTCCGTAATTTTCTTGACGGTTTCAAGCGTTGTAACCGCCGACATTTTATCTGCACTGACGGTCATTGCCAAGGGGTCGAATATAATATCTTTTTTGTTGATTCCGTATAAGGCGGCAGTCAGAAGAATTTTTCTTGCGATTTTCATTCTGCCTTCAACCGTTGACGGGATTCCTTTTTCATCAAGTGTGAGCGCAACGACAAATCCGCCGTATTTTTTAACAAGAGGGAAAATCGCATTCATGTTTTCCTCTTTGCCGTTGACAGAATTTATCATCGCCTTGCCGTTGTATCGGCGTAGTGCGCTTTCCATTGCGACAGGGTCGGAGGAGTCTATCTGCAACGGAAGGTCGGTTACGCATTGAAGCTCGCAAACAGAGGTTGTCAGCATTTGTGCCTCGTCGATTCCGGGCAGACCGACATTAACGTCGAGCACATGAACTCCCTTGGCCTGCTGGTTTACCGCTTCCTGAAGAATGTAACCTATGTCGTTTTCAAGAAGAGCCTGCTTGAAACGCTTTTTACCTGTGGGGTTGATTCTTTCGCCGATCAGAATCGGCTTTTCTCCGAAGAAAACGGCTTTGTTGTATGATGTGCAGACGGAGTATGTCTTTTTTTCAATCTCCTTCGGCTTCATGCCGCGTGTAAGCTCACAAACTTTTTTGATATATTCCGGTGTTGTGCCGCAGCAGCCGCCGACGATTCTCACTCCGTTTTCAACGGAAAGCTTAATATCCTGCGCAAATTCATCTGCGTCAACGTCGTAATATGTCACCTTGCCGTCGCTTTTCGGCAGGCCGGCATTCGGCTTGAACGCAACGGGAACAGAGCAATATTTCAAAAGCTCGTCCATGACGTCCATAAGCTGCTTCGGGCCGAGCGAGCAGTTTGCACCGATTGCGTCAACGCCCATTCCTTCAAGCATTGCCGCCATAACCGCAGGATTCGCTCCCGTCATCAATCGCCCGTTTTCACCGTATGCGTTTGTTACAATAATCGGAAGGTCACTGTTTTCCTTGGCAGCAAGCACGGCAGCCTTAGTCTCATAGCTGTCGTTCATTGTTTCAATAGTGATGAGGTCGACGCCGTATTTTACGCCGAGCCTTATCGTTTCGGCAAAGATTTTAACCGCATCCTCAAAGTCAAGATCGCCAAGAGGTTTAAGCAATTTTCCGGTCGGGCCTACATCGAGTGCAATAAATTTTTCCTGCTCTCCCGATGAAGCTTTTCTTGCCTCATCGGCATTTTTAACGGCATGACAAATAATTTCATCAAGCTCATCTATGCTGAATTTAAGCGTATTTGCACCAAAGGTGTTTGTGTTTACGACATTGCTGCCGCTGTCGTAGTAGTTTTTGTGTATTTCTCGGATTACCTCGGGGTGGGAGATGTTCCAATGCTCGGGCAGCTCCCCCGGCTGCAATCCGCTTTTTTGCAAGAGCGTGCCCATACCGCCGTCGAGGTAAACTATATTATTTTTGATAAAATCACGAATGTTCATTGAAACACTTCCTATCATCCTAGTATTCCGACAAATGCTGTTACCGATTTTGACGGTGACATCAACAGTGTGTCGCCGAGCGTTACGCCTATTCTCTTGGGACAGTCAAGCAACGCAAAAATCATTTTTTGGGTTGCTAACGGCAGATCACCGTAGCCGGGACTGAATCTCGGCTTGAGTCTTTCTCCGTTTTTTTCATATTCCGATTTCATTTTCTCACAGAATTCATCGCAGAGAGCTTCAACTCTTTCGGCACCGATTGCCTGAAAGCAGAGAGCCTTTGTCGGCGAAAGTCTTGAATATTTTGAAATCAGTCGGTCGATTCCTACACCGATTGTCGCGGCAAAGACTATTGCTTTATCGCAGCCGCTGAGATTTCTTGCAAGGTTTTTACTTTCGATTTGTCCGCACGGCAGAGCTATTGTATCGCCGTTAGTTTCAGCCGACAAAACGGCATAGCAAACCTTATATTGAAGCGTTGCCCGAGCCTCGGCGAGACATTCGTCGATAAGCTCGATAATTTCATCACCGCCGCCGAGCGACGACATATATCGCATAATCTCTCTTTTGTTTATATCCGGTTCTGGGAAAGATAAGCTGTAAACCGTTTCCATAACATCACTTGCCTAAAATATCGGAAAGATTGGACTGTATTTTCTGTGCAACGTCGGGCTTGTTCATTGAATAAACGTGAACATTCTCAACGCCGTTTGCATAAAGATCGATGATCTGATCCGTTGCATAGGCGATGCCGGCCTGCTTCATCGCAAGGGGGTCGGAGCCGAATTTGTCAACAAGACTTTTGAATCTTTGCGGCATGAATGAGCCTGAAAGCTTTATTGCACGGTCAACCTGTTTCGCATTGGTTATCGGCATAATTCCGGCAACGATCGGCACGGTGATACCTGCCTCGCGGATTTTATAAAGAAAATTATATAAAAGATTATTGTCAAAAAACATTTGAGTCGTCAAGAATTCACAGCCTGCCTCAATCTTTTCCTTAAGATGTTTGATATCCTCTTTCTGATTGGGGCTTTCGGGATGAATCTCGGGGTAGCATGCGCCGCCGATGCAGAAATCAAAACCGCTTTCCTTGATTTCACGGATAAGGTCAACGGCAAATTGATGATCCCAACCGCTCCTGTCCTCGTTCTCCATTTCCGCAGGAATATCACCACGAAGTGCAAGAACGTTCTTTATCCCACGCTTGTTCATCTCGGCAATTCGCTCGTGAACGGTCGCTTTTGATGAGGAAACGCAGGTTAGATGAGCAAGTGTCGGCACGCCGTAATCCTTCATGATGTCCTCGGCAATATCGAGCGTATATCTGCTCGTTCCGCCGCCTGCACCGTAGGTTATGCTCATGTAAGAAGGCTTGAGCTTCGCAATCTCATGGGTTGCATGCAGAACACTTTCAAAAGCTGTGTCTGTTTTGGGCGGAAAAACCTCAAAAGATAAAGACATTTTTCCGTTGTTGAGAATATTTGTGATTTTCATATATGCCGCTCCCTCCGGGGTCAAGTTATTTCTTCTCTTTAACGCTGTTAAGCCCGTAATGCATGGCAAAGGTAATGTTGCGCCAATGCTCCGGGTCCTCGGTTATGTCCGCACCGTCCGTTGATGGTGCGTGCTTATCGGTTGTGTAGTATTTTTCAAGCTCAAGGTTATAGTTGCCCTGTGCCTTTTGTTCTTCGATATATGCATCACGCTTGACGTTGAATGCATGAAATTTTTTCATATCCTGTGCCGTATGAACGCACGACATCATGCTCCATATCGACCAGAATATGACAGAAATCAGAAGGAGTCTGCGAGTGAGATTTTCACTGAGCAGAATTCGGTAGACGAGGATTCCGACAGCCGTCATGGCATAGACATAAATGCCGAACCATGCCCTTGTCGGAAACTGGGGAGAAGCGACCATGACCGCAGCCGCACCGAATGCTCCGAGTAAGGCGATAAATGCGATGCCTGTCTTTTTGTTGCCGTTTTCACGGTCGTAGGTATAAAGAATAATTGCACACACAACGAATGCTCCAACGAAAACGGAGAGAAACAGAATCATATTCGCAGGGATATTTACGAGTCTTGTTGCAATCGAATTACCGACCTCGTCGCCGATATCGACACGTCTTGAATTGCCGGGAGCCGAAACCATGAAGAAGAATCCGCAGAGTGTGCCGATGAGACCTGTGACCGACCAAATCGGAAGCTTCCTTTTGTGAACTCGGCAATAAATCATGAAAAGCACGGTAACGCCGATGAATGCTGCACTTGTGTTTTCGTTTGTTGCACCTGCCGCAAGACAGGCGAGGGTCATTACTATTGTCTTAAGCCATGGAATTTTGTCGTTTTTACCGTCTGCATAGAGCCTGAACGGAAGCAGAACGGCGAGCCTGAAAACCGAACTCCAAAGGTAATTTATGCTGCCCGTGAGCCAAAGTGCCGTCTTGCCGAAATCAGGAAGAAACGTCCACGCCGCAAGGCAGATGAGCACAAAAAGAACGGATTTGTGCTGTTTGCTCGTACCCTTGCAATGCTTGTAAATAAGAAGCATCAGTGCAACGTAAGCCGCAGAATTGAGAACGTTGAAAACACCTTTCGGGAGAATCAGAACGCCTTGAACAACTGCATGGATAAGAATTCGTCCGTTCATGACATTGTAGTGTGCCTTCATGGATTCGACGATATCTGAGATGCTCTCAACCCTTTGATCTCTAATAGAAAGCAGGATAAAATCTCCGATTCCGTTCTCGGAAAAAATATTAAAATAAATATAATCGTCGTTAAGATACGGAGTACAATAATTGAGAAAAAGCATGACGGCAAAAAGAATCACGCTGACGACGGCTATAATCGCAACGTTCAGCTTTTGTTTAGAGTTAATTTGATTATCTGCACGGCAAAAAGCGGAATACAATTTACCTGAAAAAGCCTTGCTTTTGGAAGCGGTTCTTTCGCAGAAAGCGTCAAAGCGGTTTTCTTTCATCAATATCCCTCCGTTTATGGAAAATATTATAATACACAGACGAGAAAAAAACAACCTTTAATAACGAACATTTCTTGACGGAGCGAATATTTCTGATAGTAGGAATATTTTGTGAAATCGGTGATTTTAATGAACTTTTTGACTGAAACAGTCGTCGGAATATTACTGCCTTTTCTCGGGACAACAATCGGAGCGGCGGCAGTGTTTTTTATAAAAGGAAAGACAAATCCACGTTTCCACCGAGCTATGCTCGGCTTTGCGGCAGGTGTTATGACGGCGGCGTCGGTTTGGTCGCTTTTGATTCCGTCAATCGAAGCGGCAGGCTCATGGATTCCCGCTGTTACGGGCTTTCTTGTCGGAACGGCGGCAATGATGCTTTTGGATACGCTTGTGCCCGATTTTGATTTGAATACGGATAAGGAGCCGAAGCTCGGTGAAAACTTTATGCTTTTTGTTGCCGTGACCTTGCATAATATACCCGAGGGTATGGCTGTCGGTGTGGCTTTTGCAGGTTTGATAAGCGGAATTATACCGCTATCGGAGGCGTTGACTCTTTCAATCGGCATTGCCGTGCAGAATTTTCCCGAGGGTACGATTATATCCGCCCCGTTGGTGACTGACGGAATGAGCAAAAAAAGAGCATTTCTTTACGGTGTGATTTCGGGAGCCGTTGAGCCAGTAGCTTCGGTTTTGACGGTGTTGCTTACATGGCTTGTTGCGCCGATATTGCCGTATGTTCTTTCCTTTGCGGCAGGGGCCATGATATATGTCGTGTCGCACGAGCTGATCCCCGAGGCCAAAAGCCGAGTCGGAACGGCAGGCACAGCGGTCGGCTTTGCCATAATGATGCTATTGGACGTTGCAATGGGTTAGTTTTTTGGAAATTTTTAAATTTTTCCGCAAAACATATTGACAAAACCCATTCGCTGATGTATAATATCAAACGTTCTTTAGCGGAATTGTGTAACGGTAGCACGACAGACTCTGACTCTGTTTGTTGGGGTTCGAATCCCTATTCCGCTGCCACCATAGGGCACTAAAAATGATACAATTTTTAGTGTCCTATTTTTTTGCCTTAAACCTTGTAAATAAAGGCTTTTCAGCGTTTGTTGATGTTTTTATTTCTTCAGCAGATGCTTTTTTATATTAGCTTTTAGAGCAGAATTAACTAATTTTTGCATTTTGATGTGACAATAAAAACTATTAAATACATTGAATTAATAATTCTGAAATGATATAATGGCTTTATAGTTATGTTACAATTTTATAAAAAAGGATAGATAAAAATATGAAAAATCCGATTGATTATTTTAAAGATTCTTTTAAAATCATTGACAATATAAAAAACGAAATACTGTCTAAAAAACAAGAAATAGATACTTGCAAAAAGCAGCTTGATGAAATCAAATTTGAAAAAGACAGCACAAGTTTCAAGTGGTATGATGTTAAAAATAAAACGAATTTTAATGAGGAAATAAAAGCAGAAAAGAAATTGCTTAAAGCTAAAATCTCAAAACTTGAAAAAGAAATAAAGAATTTAGAAAAGCAAAAAGAAGCTGAAACCGATAAAAGAAACAAACTATTTTTATTGTCAGGTATCGTTGCATTTGTTATAGTATGTGTCATTGCTATAACTGTTGGTTCAATAAATGAAAAAATACATCCGGAACCTCAAACCACAACGGAATTTATTGAAACAACAACAATCGCAAATACTGATAAACCAATTACTGAAACAACTACTGCTAATACAACAGAAACAATTGCGACAACGATTGCTACTACAACTACGACCACCACCGAAACTACTATGAAAGAAACTACTGAAAAAACCATAAAAGAAACCATGGAAAAAACGACTAAGGAAACTACTGAATCTACAACTTCTCGTTCGCAAAAAATCGTTTATGGTTCAAGGACCGGTAATCATTATCATCTTGGAGGTTGCAGATATGCAAACGGAGCTAAAATGACTGTGGCTGAAGCTGAACGAAAAGGTTGGGAGCCTTGTGCTGTTTGTAATCCGTAAAAATTGTTTTATTTATGTGTGGTCACATTTTCAAGTGCAGGGTCACATTTTTGGACAGGTGGTCACATTGTATCAAATATGCTGTACAAAGGCAGTAAAACAGACCATGTTTTTTCATGGTCTGTTTTTTTGTCCGGATTATAATGTGAAGATTTTGCACAAATTAGGGAAAAGCACTGAAATTTTCACATATAAGATGATATAATAATCGTGAGACATAAAGTAAATATTGCTCAGGTAAATGCAAGCCCGCAATTTGATAAAAATTGTGCATTACGAAAACGGAACAGGCAAGCCGCATTTTAATAATACTCGTAAAATTTGCGAACTGCTTGATCCGACATATGATGATGTTTTTAACGAATAAAGTAAAGCCATAAACTACAGTTTTTTCTGTAATTTATGGCTTTTGTTTTTATTTTGCCAGTTCGGTATATGCCTTTGAAACGCTGCTTGCGACGTGCTTTCCGAGCGAAACAAGCTCATGATAATGGTCAAATGCAAGAGCCATGCAATAGTCATTATCCGGGACAATGTAGCCCACGGCGTCATTCATTAGACCGAAGCAGATAAGCTCGTCGTTATCAAAAATCTCCGTGGCTTTCGGGTATTCATAATCCTTGCCGGAGTATGAATCGGCAGCTGTCAGCGACGTGCCGCCGTAGATAATGTCGGGGCAGATTTCGCCCGGAGCGGTGACGGCTTTGAGCGAGTCGCCGAATTCCATGTAACCGACCTCGGTGGAAATTTCATAGCCGTTTGCAGTTTTAATGACCTCGTAGTTCGCCATTTTCAGCTTGCCTGCCATGAGTATAAAAGGATTTGTAACAGGCACACGAACTTCTTTCATTCTGATGTTGAAGAACGGCTTGACCTCGGTGTCCTGAACAGGTGTCCAGCCCTCGCACCAAAGTGTGTATTCTCCGCCGTTTTTTTCGGCAATCTCGGTTTCACGCTTAATCTCTTCCTCGTCGTAGAGAAGCTTGTTTTGCTTTATCTGTGCCTCTGTTAGGTTGAGTGAAAGCGCCATTTTAGCGATTTCATGACCGTAGCGCATGGACTGTTCCCAGCGTCGGTTAAAGTCTTGCGAATCGTTCGTCAAGCCTCTTGCCATATAAATTCCCGCAATCGCTCCGTTGAAGAACATGCAGTTGAAGCCTGCCTTTGAAATAAGCTCGTCCATGTAGTAGACATAGTCGCCGCTGACCTCACGGCCGCTGCTCTGTCCGTCGCTTGTCGGCAATCCGGCAACGTCGGGATGAGCGGCAATGTTGACAATCTTGGTCGGTTTTGCACTCTTATCGAACGGAGTGAAGGTCATAACGGTCATGTCCGTCATCATTGCAGAGGCGGAGGAACGGTTCTTGTTTGTGAAATAACCGTCGCCGATATCTTTTCTTGAAATTGTAAGCTTGCCCTCGGTCATGCTGCTGCACGCATCAAGCATTGCGTCGGAAACCTTATCGAAAAGGAAGTCCATATAGTGCTTATCCGTACCCTGTTTAACCTCGCCGAGACCTGTTTTAAGTTTGAAAAGGTTCGGAATCAGCTTGCCGAAAAGGTTCGTCCAAATGCCCTCGGTGTCGATTCCGCTGTGGCAATGGGTAGAAGCAACATTTATCGTAGTAAAGCTGAATTTGTCACCCGATTTTTCAACAAGTCGACGTCGGATTTCTTTAATATCGCTGTTTGTCATGCCGATGCAGTCAATCGTTGCAAAAACAGAAACTCCGCGTCCGCTTGAATCGTCAATGGCGATAACACGGGCTTTCATATCGTCGATTATGCCCTCAACCTTATTGGTGAACCAATTTTCTGCCATTATGTAGCCGCCGATATAATATTGATGCTCCTGCCAGTCATCGGGAATAAGGCTTACGCTTTTATAGCCAAGTTTCCAGCAGGTTTTTTCGGTCGGAGCCGAAAGAAATATATTGTTTCCCTCATAAAAATCATGGCTTTTGTAATTCTTCTCGGCAATAAAATTCTTGCCGTCCGGGAGAGTTGAGTTTATCGCTCCGAGAGCGGTGGATACAACCGTTCCGAGCGCTCCCGTACCGATTCTCTGCCAAATGCTCTGAGCCGCAAAAACGGAAGTAAAGTTGGCACTGAAAATCATGATACAGGAAAGTAAAATTGCAAATCCTCTTTGCAAGGTTTTCTTCATAGATTTCCCTCCGAAAAAGCTTATTTAAAAAGGGTACAGCCTGCCGCTTTGAACTGCTTGATTTTTTCTTCAAGCAATTCCTTGGAGCAGTCAAATTTTTCGGCAATGCAGTTTATGCATAAAAATTCCGTCGAGCCGCGGTTAATTAACTTTTTTGTAAGGCCGATATCGTTGCCGTTAAGCTCTCTGCCGCATTTTTTGCAGGTGCTCATTATCTGTCAACTACCTTTGCACGGTAAACAACGCAGCCGTGAGCCGGAAGATTTGCACCGACGGTATCGTTAATGGGCTTTGAAACTTCGCCGGTCCAAACGTCGGTGAGCTCAAGAGATTTGCCTGTGCAAAAGCCGAGACCGACTGCGTCAAGGGTGAAGCTTTCGTAATGTTCGTCATCTGTGAAGTTAAAGAATCCGATTGCAATGTCACCGTTTTCAAGGTGTCTGACAATAACGGGCATATGTTCCGGATACCAGCTGTAAATCGGTTCGTCGCCTTTTCTCTCATTATTCACATTTCTGTTTCCGTTAACGAAATACGGCTGTCTGTATGCCGCATCCTGGTCGATTCGGATAAGCTCCTTGTTTTTTAGAATAGCCATAGCTTCATCGTCTGCTTCTCTGAGGTCGCAGCCGATAATAAGCGGTGAGCCCATCATTGCCCAGAAAGCAAAATGGGTTTTGTATTCCTCGGTCGTGCAGCCCTTGAGACCGACGTGACCCTTGCCCTTCATGCCGACAACGAGCATATCCATATCGTTGAAGCAGCCGCAGCCGTTATACTCCGCAACCTTGTACTGCGAAAGCGCAAGCTCCTTTATAGACTCCCATGTGTCAAAGATATCACCTGTTGAGCGCCATGTATGTGCGCCTGTTTCTTTGATCCATGTTTTTGTGTTCTCGCTTCCCCATGAGCAGGCGGCGAAAAGAATGTCCCTTCCGCAGTTGGCAAGGGCGAGCCCCATTCTCTTGTAGAGCACATGACCGTAGGTTGTAAACGGGTGGTAGCAATAATCATATTTGAGATAGTCAACGCCCCACTCGGCAAAACACTTTGCATCAATGAATTCGTGGTCAAGGCTTCCGGGATAAGCGGCACAGGTCATTGTACCGGCACAGGAATACATACCGAATTTCAGACCTTTAGAATGAATATAGTCAGAAACATACTTCATGCCATGGGGAAATTTTTCGGGATCGGGAACGATCTCGTTCTTTTCATTACGCTCTCTCAAACTCCAGCAATCATCAATGATAACGTATTCGTAACCGCAGTCCTTGAGTCCGCTTTCAACGATAAAATCGGCGGTTTCCATAACAACTTTTTCGTTTATATTCTCGGCAAATGTGTTCCATGAGTTCCAGCCCATGGGAGGTCTGTTGATTATCATAAATTTAAACTCCTTTTTACTTTGTAAAAAAATTATATCAATAATAAAAGTCGATGTCAATAAAAAGCCGAGAAGTTAAATTGAAATTAACAGAGAAAATGAAAAACTCCCCGAGCTATCGGGGAGCTGAAGAATCAGTTTTTACTTCTGCTTGTTTGCAATGATGTCCTTGATGAACTTCGGGCAAACGATATCAATAATTCTGCCGATCCATGTTGCAATAACAGGTGAGAAGAGATCCATGATGTAGTAATTTATCGGCTTAGATGCAACATCATTATATGTTACAAGATGAGTTTCGTAATTTCTTACATCGTTCTCGTCGATCTCAAAAATTCTTGCCGAACGGTCGCCGCCTCTGCCGTATGTGCTGAAGCCTGAACCGCCGTTGTAGCCGAGAGTTATGCCCTCGTCCGTAACGCCCATGAAGTTGTTGACGTGGTCATGTGCGAAGAAAGCACCGATAATCTCCTTATGCTCGAGCCATGCTTCGTATTCGCCTGTATTGCCGTTAACGGATTCTGAGCAAGGAACCTCACCGAGAACGCCGCTTGTAGCTTTATCGTTGAGCTTGTACCACTGACCGTCGTCAAGACCGAAGATACAGTCTGTATGATCTGCATTGAACGGAACCTTATCAACGAACTGATAGATTTCCTTAACGGGAACATGCTGGAAAACAAGAGAAGGAACATAGCTGCCTGTAGCTGCTTTGAGTCCGTCACGGGTATCCTTATACCACTGAACCTGCTCCGGCTTGAGTCCCTGATAGCCTGTAAGGAGGCCTTCGCCCTTAGCCTTGTTGTTGGAGTCCATAACATAGATGTTAAGAGGAACCTTTTTGCCGTCGGACGACTTAACGGGAATATAATATGTACCTACATCACAGCCGTTATTAACGATTGCGCAGTTGGAATATGACTTGTAAACCTCCATCTGCTCCTCGAGCGGGAAAATCTCTTCCCAGTCATGGTCGTGGTTGCCGAAGGTAGCTACAAAAGGTACTCCGAGAGCGTTGACGCCGTCAAGAGCCTGAGTAAGGCACTTCTTGAGCTGAGCCTTGTTTGCACCCGGGAAGAAGTCTGTGAGAAGGTCGCCGGCCATAACAATGAGGTCGGGCTTTTCTTTTTCGGCAATCTTCTTGAGGTAGCTTGCCTGGAGAACGTCCTTGAGGATAACGTCCTGTGTGTCGTTGATCATCATGATCTTAAATTTTCCGTCTGAGTTGAACTTGAATGCCGTGTCGGTGCCGGTCGCCGCAAAGCTCGGGACAGCAAGGAGGACAATCATAACAACCGAGAGAAGAATACTTATGACTTTTTTCATTGTTTTAACCTCCGAAAAAAATAATTTTGTAGGTTAATTATACACCAACAAAAATATAAAGTCAACATAAAGGTTTAGATACACAGGGAAAAATATGACAATTTACACAAAAAGGAAGGGTTGCATTTTACATACCGGATAAAGCGGTATAATTTTATCGGCTTATGGATTTATTGCAAATAATATGGAAAAATACTTTTTATATTAGAATGTTAATTGTATGAATGACGGGTAAAAAGCAACATGATTGACATTTTATAGACAAAGTGTCGAATAAGTTAGCTTTATTGCTAATCTCGGTTGACTTTATAAAGAAAATATGAGAAAATATATATCAATTTTAGTAGTGAGGTACAGCGAAATGTTACTGAAAGAAAATATTCAGCGAGCAGGCGTAGGCTTTTTGCTTGACAGAATGCTGAAGTACATTGACAAGGATCCGAAAAAGAATATTCTCAAGCTTATCGGTCTTGCCGAAAAGTTTGCAGGTAAAACATTTCCCGAAAAGACATTTAAAGGCTTCCGCGATGCGATAAGCGATGACAATAACGTTTGGAACACCTATGCGATGAATCTGCTTAAGGATATCGACAGGGATTATCTCAAAAAAATGTTTTTGTCGTTCGTTCTCGGTGCAGGCCTCCACGGAACGAGAGCCGTCAGGGCAAATCGTGAAAAATATAAGTGCAACATTCCGTGGCTGATGCTCATTGACCCGACAAGTGCATGTAACATGAATTGCAAAGGCTGCTGGGCAGCGGAATACGGCCATAAACTCAATCTCACATATGATGAAATTAATAATGTCATAAATCAGGGCGTTGAGCTTGGAACGCATCTTTATATGTTCACGGGCGGCGAACCGCTTATCAGAAAGAACGATATTCTTCGTCTTTGCCGTGAGCATAAAAACTGTACGTTCCTTGCTTATACAAACGCAACATTGATCGACCAAAAATTCTGCGACGACATGAAGGATGTCGGTAATCTTACTCTTGCACTCAGCATCGAAGGTTCTGAGGAATCAAACGATTTCCGCCGTGGCACGGGAGCTTACGAGAGAACCATTAAAGCAATGGAGCTTCTCAAAAAGAATAAGTGCATTTACGGCCTTTCGATTTGCTACACCTCGCAGAATGTCGATAAGGTAACAAGTGACGAATTTATTGATTTGATGATTGATAAGGGTGCAAAATTTGCTCTCTACTTCAACTACATGCCGGTCGGCACGGGAGCTGTTGAGGAGCTTATTCCTACCCCTGAGCAGAGAACGCATATGTATTTCTGGCTCAAAAAGATGCGAAACGGCAAAACCGGTAAGCCGTTATTTGTAATGGACTTCCAGGATGACGGCGAATATGTCGGAGGATGTATCGCAGGCGGCAGAAACTATTTCCACATCAATTCCGCCGGTGACATTGAGCCTTGCGTATTCATTCATTTTTCTGATTCAAATATCAGAACGCATACGATTCTTGAGGCTTTGAGAAATCCGCTGTTTATGAGCTATTATCACAATCAGCCGTTTAATGATAACCACCTGCGTCCGTGCCCGATGCTTGAGAATCCCGAATATCTCAGGAAGATTATCAAGCAGACAGGCGCAAAATCGACCGACCTTGAAAATCAGGAAGGTGTTGAGCATCTTTGCGCAAAGTGCGATAAGTTCGCCGCAGCATGGAAGGAACAGGCGGACAAGCTTTGGGCTGAAAATAAGCATCCTAATCCTAAAACGCAATATTACCGTGATACCGAGCAGGCAATGAGAGAAAAGCTTGACGATTTGGTAAGATAAATAAAGAAAATCGTCCGTTTCAACGGGCGATTTTTTTGAAAGGCATGAAAGTTTATGTTCAGAAAAGCTACAAGAAAAGACATTGACCGTATCAGTGAAATATATGATGAAATTCATGACGCCGAAGAAGCCGGACTGGTTACAATCGGATGGATAAGAAAAATTTATCCGACAAGAAAGACCGCGGAAGCTGCAGTGGCGGCAGGTGATATGTTTGTTGAAGAAATTGACGGAACAGTGGTTGCCGCCGCAAGAATAAATAAGGAGCAGGTACCGGAATATGCCGATGCGTCATGGACTGCCGATGCGCCCGACGATAAGGTTATGGTGCTTCACGCGCTTGTCGTTTCGCCGAAAATAAAGGGCAAGGGCTACGGCACGGCATTTGTCGAGTTCTATGAAAAATATGCACTTGAAAACGGCTGCCCGTATCTCAGAATGGACACCAATGCGAAAAATGCTGTCGCACGCAGTCTTTATAAAAAGCTGGGATACAGTGAGGTTTCAATCGTGCCATGTGTGTTTAACGGTATTGACGGCGTACAGCTTGTGTGCCTTGAGAAAAACCTGTAAATCAATCTTTTTATAAAGTATCGGCAAAGCTAACCATGGCAGATATAATGCTCTTGTGGCACTGTCATTGCGGTAGGCGGGTACACTCTTTGCCCTCGTCAGGGAGTGATTTTATGCAATACGTTACATATGAGAATTTATTCACATTCGCACTTGTAATCATCGGACTTGTGACTGTGTTCGTTGCAGTTCTTGCATATAAAAAGAAATAACCGCCCTGTCCTGAGAAAACGAGCGGTTATTCTTTAACTTTTCATTCGAGGGCGTAACCGTTTATCGGTAGTGCCGCCCTTTGCAGCCTGATTATATGCAATAACAGCTGATTTGTCAATATAAGATTATTAAGAAGTATCGGACAAGAAAAAATGTCCGATACTTCTTATGCTTTTGTATTCAACAGTTTAATCAATCTCGGCCTGAAATGCCTGTGGAAAATAACGAAGCAAAGGTCAAACAGAGCCGTAACCAATCCTGAAACAAGGAAAATCCATTCGTGCTCACTGTAGAACAGCGAAACGGCAAACGGTACGAAGCTGAGAACAATATTGATCTCGTGAGCAGCTTCAACCGAGCAAGTCTCGTTGATGAGCGTTTCTACCGGAAAATCCTTTGTCGAGGATGTCTGAGGCAGGAGGTTCGGAAGCTTTTCTTTCCATCGTTTTACCCTGAGAGCCTTGAAAACAGACTCTTCGAATTTTTTCGGAGCAAACCAGCCGTTTCGGTAGTTGAAGCTCGCGTGCTTTTTAGACACAGCTTCAGAAACAAGAATTCTGTATGCAAAATGATAGAAGCAGGTCAAGAAAGTGATAAAGCATGTGAAAGAATAGTGATTATCGTGATGAATATGTGAGATAAGGAAAATAACGCTGAGGACAGCGAACAGAGCCGCCGCCGTAAACATAAATTTCCGAAGATGTTTCATTCTTGATTTATCCTCAATTTCGGGCAATCGAATTGCCCGAGAGAACGCCGGACTAATGGCGTCCCCTCAGTTATAATTTATCAGCCGACAAATTTAATTGTAAGAATCTTTTTGCCTGTGATTTCAAAGTCTGCAAATCCGTTTTCGTCAACCGTGAGCGGAGCAACGTCCTTTTCCTCAAGGCTTACGAGCTTAACTTCGCTCCATTTCTTGTCCGAATACGGCGGAAGTTCAAATTCCGCTTGCTGTCTTTCAACAGGAGACTGAGCCTTTTTAATCGGAGCAATGCCGCCGTTGAGACGAATATTGGTCTTGACGGCCTTGTCTGACGGGTTAAAGAGACGAACAACATATCCTGTGCCGTCCTCGCTTTGCTTAATTCCGCTGACATTGAGCTTCTCTGTTCCGAGTTCAAGGAAAGAGTGAACAAGGTCGTTCTTGCCATGGTCTGTCGGAGCGAGCTGTGCTACGCCGAAAGCAAGATTAAATCTCTCGCTCTCTCCCCAAACATTGCCGTCCTCCCAGTCGCCCTTATGCGGCAAAAATGCATAACGGTAGGTGTTCTTGCCGATACACTGCGAGCCCTTGTCGCTTGCGCTGTAATCCTGCATATCGCTTGTAACACAGATACGAAGCGGGAAAGCACGAAGAAGTGAAAGGTAAACCGTGCCGCACTCATCGTCCGAGGCTTCATATGCTTTGAGACCTGTGTTAAGGAGAGCTGCACCGACCTTGCCGTCTGTTACATCAACGAAGGAGTTCATCGGCTGCTCGGTCATCGGAATCTCGTCATAAAGCGAATAGTCAAGCTTTGCAACGGGACGCTTAACAACATCAAACTGACCCTGAGCATATGAGAATTCCGACTTAATATCGGTCGGGAATGCTACCTGGAGGTAGTGATCCTCGCTCTGATTGTCGATTGTTGTTTCAACCTCAAGATAACGTGAGCCCTTCTTCAATGTGATAATGCTCTCGATCTTGCAGGGGTTGAGGTGCTTTGAACGGGTTTTCTCGTCCGGATTTCTTCCCTCGGGAAGTGCCCAGTCGATAGCTACCTTGTATGAAACGGCAAGCTCACCCTCATGGAGGAGAGTGATTTTGGCATTCTCGTTAAGAGTAGTAAAGGTTTCGTCGTTCTCCGGAGTGAAGTGTTCCCACGGATTGCCGATCTCGCCGGTATCCTTGAAGTAGCCGAGGCCCTCGTAGCTTTTGCCGTTCTCCTTGTCAAGAACATTATAAGTACCGTTGGAGTTGAACGAAACTCTGAGGTATTCGTTCTCCATGACCTGATTTCTCTTAAGCATGGTTTTAGGTGTGGTTGCACGAACATGATAGAGAGGCTGAAGCTTGAGTGTCTTATAGCCCATAGCCGGAACGTCCTTGACATCAAGCTCGATCGTGTACTGCTGAGTATGAAGAACGTTAGCGACATCATTCGGATTCTGAATGATCTGAGCGGAGTTTTTGTTGGTTGTAATTACCTGATAGGTGAGAACCGTTCCGTCAGGATCGGTAATTTTGAAGCTGTCTGCTTTCCATTCTGCCGGAAGCTCGACCGTCATCTTGACTGCTTCGCTTCTCTTGAACGGAGCCGGGTTAAATACAACGATCGCTGCATCGTCACGGCTGAAGCCGTCAAGCTTAATATCGCCGGCAACGTCCATAAATGCACGCTCATAAACGCAGTTTGAAAGCTCTCTCGACTGTCTGTAACGATAGATAACATCCTCGTAAACAACATCACGTCCGCACGCACCGATGCTGTCATGGCCGTGGTTCTGAAGGAGATAGTTATATGAAAGATCAATGAAGTTCTTCTGATACGGTGCTCCGCTGAGTGCTGCAAAAACTGCCATCGGCTCGGCATAATTCTGAAGCTGAGTTTCCGTCTTGAAGTTAGCCTGCTTAACGTAGGTTCTTGCGGAAATGATCCAGCCCATCATGCTGCTGACGCTGCCCTTGGTGTAAGGGTCACGCATTTCACCCTTGAGAACCGGTGAATTCGGGTCAAATTCATCGATAATACCCTGCTCCATCTCCTTAAGCGAGCTGTGATAAACAACTGCATTCGGAAGAGCTGCATCAAGGTCTTTAATCATCTCAACCTCACGGGCATCGGGGCATGATGAGTCATGGCCGAGTGACCAGAAACGGTGAGACGTTGTCCAGTCGTTGTCCTGCTCCTTTATTGCCTGTTCTGCACGAGGTTTGATGTTCTCCTTGTGATACTCATAGAACGGGTGAGCATACTGATAGTCAAGATTCTTGTTCTCGGAATCAATGAACTTGAATATACCGTTGTTGTCGTTCCATACCATGTCACGGTTGTTCTCATTCTGCTGATTATAATAAACAGGACGCTGAACAATATACCAAATGTTGTAACGGGGACGCTTGCCGAGACGAGAAGCGTAAATTCTTGTTCCGTCCGGGCTTTCCCAGTAGAATTCGGATTTCGGAGCACAATACTCGTTGATTCCGCGATAGAAAGAGGCAAAGTGAATGTCAAAGCCTGCATAGATCTGCGGAAGCTGAGAAATCTGGCCCCAGCCGAACGGTGAATAGCCTGTCTTGCTTATGCCGCCCATTTCCTTGCCGATTCTGTGACCGAGCAGGAGGTTACGGATAAGCGACTCGCCGCCGACAGTGAATTCGTCGGGGAGGCAGAACCAAGGACCGACACCGATTCGACCCTCGGATATGTATTTTTTCATAAGCTCTTTCTTCTCGGGATATGCCTCAAGGTAGTCCTGAATCGGCATAGTCTGAGAGTCAAGATGGAAATGTCTGTATTCGGGATATTTGTCAAGTATATCCGTCAGCATGTCGAGCATATAGCCGAGCATATACTGTGTTCTTCTTGCCGAAAAACGCCATTCTCTGTCCCAGTGGGTGTTGGAGATAAAATGGCAGTTAATTTTCTGCGGTTTGTTGTCCATCTGTCTGTTCTCCTTTTTCCGAAACTTCCGGTTGTTCGCCGGCTTCGGCTTCATTTGTTTTGTTTTTATTCTCGATGATTGTTTTGAGCCTTGCAACACTCGCTTTAATTTCATCCTCGTGCACAAGATATGCTTCGGTCAGCATGAGAACAAAGAGAGCAAAACTTACTGCGTGTACAAGTTTTTCGGAAGTGATCCTTTTCTTCAATTAAATCATCCCTTTATAATTTTTAAAATATCGGCAAAGCTGTTCTCATAATAATTGCAAACAGCCTTTGTGCCGCTGTCAACGATATTGCCGCCTGCGATACCGATTGTCGTGTAGCCTGCAAGACGGACGGAGCAAACTCCTGCACCGCTGTCCTCAATGCCTACAACATGGTTACGGTCTGCAAAAGCCTCACCGAGACCTACGATAGAGGTTTCCGAGTAGAGCCACGGGTGCGGCTTCGGAGAAAGCTCGCCGAGAGTACCGACCGAACCTTTTCTGAGCGGGAAGCCTGCGGAAATAATTGCGTCGTAAAAGTCCTTTGGGTCGCCCATTCCGAGGGTTTTGAATGCCGAAAGAATTTCCGGCCAAGCTTTTTCGTAAAGGCCCGAGGTAACGAGTCCGATTTTAACGCCCATGTCCTTAAGCTCATAGAGGAAATCCTTAACGCCCTGTGTCGGAGTGAATGCACCGTCCTTGCCTCTGCCGGCCATGATTTCTTCCATCTCTCTGTGAGTATGTTCAAAGTAGAAATCACGGGCTTTATCGAGCGATGCACCGGGGCAATACTTATCAATGCAATACTGAAGATGCTCGGAAACCGAGTGACCGGAAACAAACGGGAGGTCGGCTTCTTCAAGCTCAAACTTCGGGTTGCCGAGGAGACTTGCAATGCTCATCTGAATTATCCAGATCCAGAATTCCTCACTGCGAACCGTTGTGCCGTCGAGATCCATAAGAACAGCCTTAACGGGCTTTTCAAGGGTAACGGGTGCAACGGGATAATAAACAGGGTATGCGATTGCCGATTTTACGCAAGCGAGAGTGTGCGAGCCGAAAGAAACAAACTCAACCTTGCTGTCGCCTGTCGAGACGATATCAACAACGCCGTTTTTACCGACTGAAAACTTTCCGTCCTCCGTAGAATTTAAAACGTGAAAGCCGCTGTCTGCGCCTATTTCTCCCAAATCGGGAATATGAATTGTTTTGTCCAAAAGCATATGATACATCCTTTGCTTTAAAAAATCTAAATCAATTTATACTATCAAAATCATTTAGAAAAGTCAATATATTTAGCTTCGGAATACAGTCTTTTTTCAAAGTATTTTAGTCTTGCAAGCCGAAATATGCCGCATGTGCAAAAAAATTGGAAATATGTCGAAACATTCATTGACTTTATGCTATTAAATAAGTATAATAAAATTTATATATTCGGATTGTGTTTCTTTTTTCGAGTATCGGAGGTGCGGCATGAAAAACGTGCTTATAATCAGCCATTGTATGGAGATAGGCGGAGCCGAAAGGGCGTTGCTTGGTCTTCTCGGTGCATTTGATTATAATGAATACAATGTTGAGCTTTTCCTTCTGCGTCATACGGGTGAATTGATGCAGTATATTCCCGAGAGGGTCAAGCTCTTGCCCGAAAATAAGAAGTATTCTTCGCTTGCCGTTCCGCTTGCGGACGTTATAAAAAAGGGTGCATTCGGAGTTGCGTTCGGTCGACTTGAGGGCAAAAAAAGGGCGGCGGAATTCACGGCTGCACAGGGATTTAAAAGCAGCGAATATGTCTTTATCGAATACAGCCACAAATACACGGTTCGCCATATGCCGATGATATCCGAAAAGGAATATGATTTGGTAATCAGTTTTTTAACGCCCCATTATTTTGCGGCGGAGAAAACCAAAGCGAAGAAAAAAATCGCATGGATTCATACCGATTATTCTTTCATTGAAATTGATGTTGAATCCGAGCTTAAAATGTGGTCGGCATATGATAAAATAATTGCAATTTCAGAGAGCGTTGCGGCTGCTTTCTTGAAAAAATTTCCGGCCCTTGCAGACAGAATAGAGGTTATTGAAAATATTCATCCTGCCGATTTTGTTAAGACACAGGCGAATGAATTTAATGTGACGGACGAAATGCCCGATGACGGCTTTGTAAAGTTTCTTTCGGTCGGACGTTTTTGCGATGCAAAGAATTTTGACAATGTTCCCGAGATTTGCTCAATGCTTGAAAATGTCAAGTGGTATATAATCGGCTACGGAGCTGATGAAGACCTCATCAAAAGTAAAATTGCAGAGTTTGGCATGCAGGACAGGGTGATTTTGCTCGGGAAAAAAACGAACCCGTATCCTTATTTTAAGGCATGTGATTTTTATATTCAGCCGTCACGCTATGAGGGAAATGCCGTTACGGTTAACGAGGCTCTGATACTTGGCAAGCCGGTCGCAATAACGAACTATGCAACGGCGAAAAGCCAGATAAATAACGGTGTTGACGGTGTGATCGTTCCGCTTGATAACAAAGATTGTGCCGAGGGTCTGATGCGATTTGTGAACGATAAAGAGCTTCAGAAAAAAATTGCTGAGAATATAAGCAATATCGATTTTTCAAAATCGGATGAAATAAAAAAACTTTATGAATTAATTTAAGGAGCGGCAAATGAACAATTTTCTTGACAAACGAATCGGAGAAGTAATTAATCAGCTTGAAAAATATATTACGCCTGTCAGGATTCCGATAAACGGCTGGCTGACAACGGAGTGCGGCTACAAGAGCGGCAATGTTGTTCCGTCTCTAAATGAGGGTGAATGGCGTGAATTCGGCGAAACCGAGCGCTGGGGCATGAAGCCTGAGGAGCACAGATGGTTCTTTAAGCACATTGAGATTCCTCAGGAGCTTAAAGGTAAGGACCTGGAGCTTTATGTTTCCTCAACCGATGTTCATGATGAGGATTGGGAACCGCAGTTCATGGTTTATCTTGACGGAAAGTTTGTCCGAGGAATGGACACAAAGCACAGATACGTTAAGCTCAACGGCAACAAGGATAGCTGCGATGTTCATATTTATGCATATTCTCAGCCGTCGGGAAAGAGAACAGACTTTTTTGCTCAGCTCTGTGAGTTTAACCGTGAGGTGGAGAAGCTTTATTATAATCTCAAAGCACCTTACAGGATTCTTTATTATACAGACGAAAGTGCCAAGGAGTATGCCGATGTAAGAGAATATCTCAACACGGCAATCAATTATATCAACTGGTGTGATCCGATGTCGGAGGAATTTCTTCGATCGATCAATGCGGCAAATGAATACCTGATGACCGAGTTTTACGGAAAATATTGCTGTGATAAGGATATTAAAGTCAGCGTAATCGGTCATACCCATATTGACGTTGCATGGCGTTGGACGCTCGACCAGACGAGGGAAAAGGTTCAGCGCACCTTTGGCAGTGTAATCGAGATGATGAAAAAATATCCCGATTACAAATTCATGTCAAGTCAGCCGCAGCTTTTGAAGTTCCTCAAAGAGGAAAGCCCGGAGAAGTACGCTGAGGTCAAAAAGCTTGTTAAGGAAAAAAGGATTGAGCTTGAGGGCTCAATGTGGCTTGAGGCGGACTGCAACCTTACAAGCGGCGAAAGTCTTGTTCGACAGATTATTTTCGGCAAGCGTTTCTTCAAAAACGAGTTCGGCGTTGATAACAGAATAATTTGGCTGCCGGACGTTTTCGGCTATAGTGCAGCCATGCCGCAGATTATGAAAAAGAGCGGCATTGATAAATTCGTTACATCAAAAATCAGTTGGAACGAGACAAACAGAATGCCTTATGACGCATTTATGTGGAAGGGCATTGACGGCTCTGAGGTCTTTTCATACTTCATGACCGCAATGGAGCTTAATAACAAGGGCGAACTCGACGGCAGCATTGCAACATATATACCGATGACAAGAGCATCTTATCTCAAGGGCACATATGACCGCTTTGAGCCGAAGGAGCTTACAAATGAGGTCATGATGCCGTTCGGCCACGGTGACGGAGGCGGCGGACCGGAGACCGAAAATATCGAGCTTATTGAAAGACTTAAATACGGTGTTGCAAATTGCCCTCAGCCGCACTGGGAGTTCGCAGGCGAGTTCCTCGAAAGGCTGAGAAAAAAGACCGAGGGTAACAAGAGACTGCCGAAATGGGTCGGTGAGCTTTACCTTGAGTTCCACAGAGGTACTTACACCTCTCAGGCAAAGAACAAGAAGAACAACAGAAAAAGCGAATTTCTCTATCAAAATGCCGAGACGGTTTCATCAATGGCTCACAAGCTTTTCAATACGGAATATCCGCAGGAAAAGCTTAATGAGGGATGGGAATGCATACTCCTTAACCAGTTCCACGACATTATCCCCGGTTCGTCAATCCATTCGGTTTATGAGCAGTGTGACAAGGATTATGCAAAAATTGCCGAAATCGGTAACAAGGTTGAGAACGACGCATATAATACCGTATTATCAAACATTAAAACCGACGGCGGAGTGGTTGTGTTCAATCCGAATTCGTTCACGGATAACGGGTTCCTTAATTTTGAGGGCAAGACCTACCGTGTGAACGGAATACCGGCCAAGGGCTATAAGGTGATTAAACTTGACGAATACAAATCGGCTTACAGGCTTGACGGAAAACAGCTTGAAACCTCAAACTATATCGTTGAATTTAATGACGAATATGTGATCACGAGACTTTATGATAAAATTAATGACCGTGAGGTTCTCCGTGATGGCGGCAGAGCAAACTACATTGAAGCATTTGAGGATCTCCCGTATTCCTATGATGCATGGGAGCTTTCCAATTACTACACAGAGAAGAAATATGAAATAAGCGATGTCTCCTCTGTTGAGTTTATTGACGAGGGTGCACGTTTTGGCTTCAATATAAAAAGAAAATTTTACAAGTCGGAGTTCTGCCAGAAGATTTGGTTCTACGACAACAGTGCAAGAATTGATTTCGATACCCGTGCCGATTGGCATCAAGAACATATCATGGTCAAGGCAGCGTTTGATGTTGACGTCAATTCAGATAAGGCAACATATGAAATTCAGTTCGGCTCCGTTGAACGTCCTGCCCACAAGAACACAAGCTGGGATGCGGCAAGGTTTGAGGTTTGCGGACACAAGTATATGGATATTTCGGATTACGGCTACGGCGTAAGTCTTCTCAATGACTGCAAGTATGGCTACAATGTCGATAACGGTACGATGAAGCTTTCGCTGTTCAAGTGTGCAACTTATCCCGATCCCGATGCCGACAAGGGCGAGCATGTTTTTACATATTCATTATTCCCTCATGCAGGCAATTACAGGGACGCCGGTACGGTTCAGCTTGCGTATGAAATCAATAATCCGCTCAAGGCTTCATTAATAGATAAGCAGAACGGAACACTTCCCGAGGAATATTCATTCGTTTCCTGCGATAAGGACAATTTCATTGTTGAAACCGTTAAAAAAGCAGAAAACAGCGATGATATTATTGTTCGTGGCTATGAAAGCTACAATAAGGGAACTTCTGTAACGCTTAATTTCGGATTTGATGTTAAGGAAGCAATCCTTTGCGATCTTCTCGAAAGAGATGTTGAAAAGCTGACGGTTGAAAATAATTCGGTAAACTTTAAAGCAAAGCCATTTGAGATTATTACTATCAAGGTAAAATAAATGGATTATAAAAGAGGGATAGAGTTGAGGAGATTTTTAATCGGGTTCGTTGCTTTGTTGATTGCTTTGGCGATTCTTTGCTCGGCAACATTCGGTGCAAGTGCCATATCGGGCAACGGATTGTGGCGGGATAGCACGGAATGCCCGATTCTTGATGCAAACGAAGAGGCAAACAACGATCTTAATTTTGCGGCGGTTAAGGTCAGATACGATTATCAAATCAATCGCATTTACCTGCTGTTCACGTTTGAATTTGAAGAGTTTAATGATATAGATTCCTGCGGCGTTATCATGAATTTCAACGGAATGGGTAATATAAAAATGATGTGCGACGGTACGGCAGAATACAACAACAGTGTTTATTTTGCCGAGCTTGAGGATGAGCTTCATGACGCTTCAAGCAAAAACGTTTTACTTGAAGCAACTGTCGGAATCAAGAGTGGAATTCCGGATAATGTAATAATGGATCTCATTGTTATTGACACTAACGGCGTGAAATCGAATACATACGAGGTCGATATTACCGAAGAAATCGAGGAGCTAGAAGATAATCCCGGAGAGGAGACTAAAAAGTCGTCGGCCGAAAAAACTACCAAAGAAAAGACAACAAAGGTTAGAACAACCAAAATCAAAACGACCAAGAAAAAGACTAAAAAGAGAAAGACTGCAAAACGTAAAACGACAAAGACAAAAAAGACGAGAACCAAGAAGGCTAAGACCAATAAAGACGAAGATGACGACGAGGACTATTACGACGAAGACGATTCTCAGGTCGTTATTGATTCGGATATCGACAACAATATTGAGATAAACAACAGAAGGAAAAAGCTTATGCTGGCTTTGGGTGCAGCGGCGGCGATTGTTGCCATTGCGGCCGGATGTGCGGCAGGAATAAAAAACAGGAAAAAAGATAAAGACGGAGGGCATGAATAATGAAAAAATACGGATTGTTAGGAAGAAAGCTTCTCCACAGTCTTTCTCCGGAAATTCACAGAGAGCTGGGAAATAACAGGTATGATCTTTTCCAGCTTGAACCCAATGAGCTTGACGCTTTTTTTGAAAAGCGTGACTTTGCCGGAATCAATGTGACTTTCCCTTATAAGAAAGATGTTATGAAATACTGCGACGTTATAACTGAGTCGGCAAAGAAAATCGGGAGCGTCGATACAATCGTTGTTGATGAAAACGGCAAACTCATAGGCGATAATTCGGAATATTTCGGCTTTTGCTTCATGATAAACAAGTGTGGCATTGACGTTTCGGGCAAAAATGTGATTGTTTTCGGAACAGGCAGCGATTCTCTGACGGTTCAGGCTGTTATAAAGGATCTCGGAGCAAAGAACATTGTCACCGTTTCAAGGCAGGAGATTGAGGAGTCGGAGGATTTTTACAATCACGACGAGGTTGATATAATAATCAATACCACAGCCAACGGAATGTATCCGAATAACGGAATGAAATTCATTGAACTTGACCGCTTTCCGAGGCTTTGCGGCGTTATGGAGCTTATCTATAACCCGAGAAGAACACGTCTTATTTGCGATGCCGAGGACAGAGATATTCCCAATTCAGACGGACTTTCCATGCTTGTTGCTCAGGCGTATCAGACCGAGATCAAGTTTGGCAGAATTGAGCCTGATGACGAGCTTATCAGAACAACGTACAAGACGATGAGTGACCGCAGAAAGAATATTATTCTTGTCGGACTTCCCGGCTGCGGAAAAACGACGATCGCAAAGGTTATTGCCGCTAAGCTCGGCAGACCTTGCATTGATGTCGAGAGGCTTATTTCAATGAAAGCGGGTGTTCCTCTTTCAACGGTTTACCTGGCATATGGTGAAAGATACTACCGTGAGCTTGAGACGGAGACGCTTAAAAAAATAACACGCAACGGCGGTCAGGTCATTGCGTGCGAAAGCGGAGCGATACTCAGCAAGGAAAATCAGTATTATATCCGTCAGAACGGCTATGTTGTATGGCTTACCCGTGAGCTGAGCGGCTTGAAATTTGACGGTGTTCCGCTGATAAGAAATTTTGAAGCACTCAAACGCCTTGATGATGAGAGAACTCCGATTTATAAATTCCTTGCCGATATACAGGTTGAGGTTACCGATAACGTAGAAAAAACCGTTTCCGAAATTATAAGCATAATGAATATCAAACCAACAGAGAGTATTTTATAATAAGAATGCGAAAAATCGGCATCCTGCAAAAGCAGGATGCCGATTTGTTTTGCAATTTTAATTAAGCAAACTTAATGAAGAACTCTTTGAGAACATCGATGATATGAGAGAAGTCAATATCCTTAAGAGCCTCAAGAAGCTTCTGAATTGCAGCGAGAATAGCATCCATGGCGTTGTCCTCCTTTTTGAGTGTCAGATAACTATCTGCAAGTATATTTTACCATATAAAGTATCAATTTGTCAATTATACAATGCATAAAATAGGTAAAATAACCATATATTCAACAATGTATAAAGCAGAAAAATTATAAAACAGTTAACAAATGCCCCGAAAAATCGGGGCAAGTGGTTTAACTTATACAAGACCTGCAAAGAAGTTTTTGATAATTTCAATAATAGCCGCTGCATCAAATTCCTTAAGATGAGTAAGGAGCTCCTGTACAAAGGCAAGAATAGCTTCCATTTTATTATCCTCCTTTTTGAGTGTCAGATATTTCTATCTGCAACTCCATATTACCATAGAAGAACAATAATGTCAATAAAAACATTTTCTTAAGAGTTTGATGGGTGTCGGGAAATGCATCCGAATGCCGATAAATTGCTCGAATTATCTGTTCGCTGATTTAAAGCGGAAAAGATTATAAATGCTCTTTTTTCTCAATAAAGGTTGAAATCAAAAACAGTGACGTGTATCCGACGGCGAGTCCGTAAAGAAATTCCGAAGCATAGGTGTTACCGCTTGAGACCGAGCCTAAAAGCATTGCAACGGCAAAAAAGGCGGAGAAAGCAACGAATATTTTTTTACTGAATTTAAGCTTCGGAAAAATCTCCGTAAAACAGGTCATCCAGATTACCAAAGCCGCACCGATACCCGAAAGGGCAAGAAACGGTACAAAAGCTTCGGGCGAGTCATAATTTCCGAATTTTTCCATGGAAACCTGAAGGGCCGAATATGAAGCTCTGCGGGGAATAAATGATGCCGCATAGAAAAAAACAACGGAGACTGCCGAAGCGAACAAACCGATTTTTGCGTGCTTCGTCATCAGAATTTTTTGATATGTGTTTTTGAAAAGAGTTGCTCCGAGATATATAAACAAAGCCGTCAGAACCGCCGCTGCACCTGCAATAGCATAATAATTTTTGTTTGAAACCTCACGCAAGGGAATATATATCGCCGCCGCAGACGAAAGCAGCGTCGCTGCACCGAAAACGACGGTGAGTATTTTATTCTTTGTTCGAGTTGTTCTTGTGTGACGGCAGAACATCAGCGTTGCGAAGCAAAAGGCGCAAAGTGCAAACGGAATTGCACCGCCAACAATTTCACAAAGTCCGCCGATAAAATTTCCGCTTTTAAAAAGCAGCTTTGCTAACTGCTTGTCAAGCAGTCTTGAAATAACGCTAAACAGGGCAATAACGGACATGCCGACGGCGTAAAGCTTAGTGTTTTTCATTTTTCTTCTCCGTTTTCTTGCGAAGGGGAGTTTTGTTACCCTTTTCGTCAACAATTTTAACATTGTTAAGATGGTTCACGAGGCTTTGCTTGTATGCCGCAACATATTCTGCCCTAAGCTGTGCTCGCTCGGCATGCTCCTCCTCGGTCAGTTCACGCTCTCTTGCTGTTGCGGAAAGCTCGTTTATTCTTGCAATTCTTTTATCGTCCATCGGTTGTTCTCCTTCCGGCGGGGCAAACCTTCATGCAAATGCCGCAGACTGCACCTCTGCCGATATGTTGAAATTTCTTTTTCATATATGTGCTGCATTTTTCAGGGTCGAAGAATTCTTCCCTCTCCATGCCGACAGTCCACATTTTACCACGAATAGCACCCGAGGGGCAAGCCTTTTCGCACAAATCGCAGTCAATACACGGTGAAAAATATTCATGTGATTCCGTTTCAAACGGACAATCGGTAAAAAGGGTACCGAGACGAACTCTTGGACCGTATTCCTTGTGGAGAAAAAGACAGTTTTTGCCGATTCCTCCAAGGCCGGAGAGCGTAGCAATTTTTTTATGGGAATATCTTCCGCAATAGTTCCAACCATCCTTATTCACGCTTTGCGATGCACCTATCGGAATATATTTATACCCGTGTTTTTCAAGGATGAATCCGCATTGCAAAAGCGTGCGGTCGATAAAGGCGTTCACGGTTCTGTAATGGTGAAAATATGAGTGAGTCGGTTCGTCGGTTATCTCGTCAATAACCGCATCCGAGAGTTTAACGACAATGCTCATGGCATAGCTTCTTTCACCGAAAGGACCGTCGGAAACGCAGGTAAAGCCAACGTCGGCGACTCCGTTTTCAAATAAAAATTTTTTCAATTCTTCCTGTACTTGCATTTAATAACCTCGCTTAATATGCAAAAAGTAATATCGGTGATGTTTATGACGACAGAAGAATATCTGAAACAGCGAATCAAGGATCTTGAAAATAATATCTGTGACAGCTCTCTGCCTTTAAAATTCAGAAAAAATCAGGCGTTTGCCTTGCTTAATTACCGTGACGATTTGAAGCAAGCCGTTCTTGAAAAATCTCGCAGGCGACGATCGCCTCGGGAGGGACGCTTTGAGCAATGAATTCCCTGTCACGGGATATTTTACAAATTCCGATGCCCTGTTTACGGCACAGCTTTGTGTTGATAGTCAGCAGAAATATTTTGTCCCAATTCTTGCGGTGAATTTGTTTCCATTCGAGATAGTCCTCAAGGGTCTGAAAGCTGTCTGTGAGAAAAACCACGCCGCAAGCAGAGGATATTCCTTCTTTGAGGAAATTATCGAGATTCTTTTCGAAAGTTACATGATAAAGCTTATCGGGAATTTCAACACCGTCCCGAGGAATAATTATACCATGACCGCCGCCAAGAAAAAAGTGGTGCAGGGAGGTGTGAAAGGCAGAGGGCGGAAAAGCTCTTGGGTGCTTCAAATAAGCCAAAATACATTTTATAAAATCATTGAACCGTCCTCCGCCCGGTAAACGACAGCAAAAAGAGTAATAACAAGGTTTCATTTTCTCACTTCCTCAAAAACTTTCTATATTATAACTCTTTATCGTATTTTTTGCAATTATAATGGCATAAAAAATAAAATAAGGCAAACACTAATTTTGCAAACGATAAACCGACCGACAGGCGGTCATAAAAGAGGAGATTTATATATGAAAGCAACCGGAATTGTAAGGCGAATTGACGACCTCGGCCGTGTGGTTATTCCAAAGGAGATTCGCCGTACCATGCATATCAAAGAGGGTGCGCCGCTGGAAATTTTCACCGACACGGAGGGCGGCGTTATATTTAAAAAATACTCGCCGATAAATGAAATTGCCGATGTAACAGAGCACTTCGCAGATGTGCTTTACAGGAGTGTTACCACACCGGTGCTGATTTGCGACAGAGATCATGTGATTTCCTGTGCAGGTGTTTCCAAAAAGGATTTTCTTGAGAAGCGAATCAGTGCTGAATTGGAAAGTGTAATGGAGTCAAGACAGCTCTACACCGGTGATAGAGATAAGCAGCTTTTTCCGATTGAGGGAATCGACTATGGAGCTTCTATTGCGATGCCGATAATCGGTAACGGAGACATTCTCGGAGCAGTGGTTTTTCTTTGGAGCGACGGCTCCAAAATTTCCCCGACGGAGACAAAGCTTGCCCAGGTGGCGGCCTCCTTTATCGGCAAGCAAATGGAGCAATAATATTAAAACAAATGATTCATAAAACGTGTTGCAATCGTTAGATAAGCGGCACGTTTTTATTTTGTTAACGGAGAAATACATTAAGAAAAGGATGAATTCTTAAGATTTAATTAAGATTTGCTTAAGAACTGATTAAGATTGGATTAAGCCTATGGACAAGCGAAATTTGCGTGATATAATAGCACCTGTCAGGTTCACAGAGAACCGAACGGAAAGAAAAATAAGCTTAAATCGGAGGAATAATCATGAAATTGTTTGCTGTAAAAAGAACACATAAGCCTATCGCAAGATCAGAGTATATTAAGAGATGCCCATGCTGCGGAAAGACATTTAAAGCATCATATCCTGCCTCTGATTTTCTTCTCTCGGCACAGGCGAGAGATATGGTGAATGCAAATTACAATGCACATATCGGTATGTGCGCCGTTATGAACAAGGTATCATGAAAAGGAGCGTTACGTTCCGATTTTGATATATCCGGGAAAGTGCAAAATACAACCGTCAGGGAAAGAATAATCCGGAAGAGGAAAGAATGAAAATCAAGAGGAAAATAAAATTGAAAAGTTTTTTCTGCGGGCATCGGTTGGGAAAGAGGCGTCCGCAGAAAAAGGGGGAAAAAGTCGGCAGCAGAGTTTTGTTTGGCACAGAGCTAAGTTACGACCGAAGCTCTGACGGCTGAATATTTGCTGTCGGGGCAGGGCAATATGTCTTGTGGGGGAATTTGGGGAAAGTCAAATTAAAAAAACAAGACATAGAAACCCTGCCGTTCGGTCGTTGTTGAATAACGATACGAAGCAGGAAGCTCTTTGCGAAAAACAATCTGTTAAAATAAAAGCGAGCCGCGACTTCATAAAAGAAGAAGCGACCCGCTGTTTTTGTTTTTATGTTGAAATAAAGAATATCGTTGCACCGAGGAACATCTGAGCATAGAAGTAAGTCCAGATGTTTACCTGCCTGAGTGCTCCATGCTTTTCGACATCTTTCTTGAAATTGAGAATTGAAAGCGTATAGTCAGAAAGCATGAAAAGAAATGCACCGAGCATAAGCATTATGCCTGTAAATATCGGAGCTTCAACCAAGCTTCCGGCTTTCATTATCATTATTGCAAGCGAAAAAGCTTTAACCGCCATTGCCGCTATCGTTGCCGTGTATATAATACAGGGAACGAGCAGCTTGCCAAGCTCAATTTTGACGATGAATATTGCCGAAAGAAGTGCCGCTGCAATGAGAGCTATGTATATAATTATTTCGACAACAGTAATCAGGGAAGCAAACGGGAAAAGAACCTTGAAAGCTTTGCAATAGGCGATGGTATAAAAAACATGGCCTACAGGAACGAAGAAAGTCCTGCGACGAAAAATCCTGAACCGGGGCGGACATGAAGCAGGTAATCACCGAGCCACGAGAAGCAAAGGCCGACAAACATCAGCGCCGCATATCTCGTAAAGTCTCCGATAAGACCGGCGATAAGTGCATTTGCAAGGAAAATGGTTGAACAGGTCTGCTTAAGAACAAGCGATTTCTTGCAAGGATTAGGCTGCTCCGCCTTAAGAAAAAACGGAATGACAATCGCCATTACTATAAGCAACAAAACAAAAATAACATAATAAAGCCTATCATCCATAGTGCTGTCACCTCGAATAAAATATGATTCAGTTTTATTCTCTCAAAGCTTTATTTTCTCAATATCATTTAATCCTTCCGAGGATTGGTGCGTCTATAATTCCCGGAAGCTGGTCAAAAGCAACCAGTCCGAATTTGTGAAGTATCGGCGGGAAGAACGAATCTACATCAAGTGCCAAAGATTCAGCCATTGCGCTTATCGGCATTTGGCTTGACGGACGGAGAGTAACAATATGACCGTTGAAACTAAGCTTGATTTTTCTCATACAGATTCCGCCGACCGGACGCATGTGAACCTCGATTGTGTTTTCATCTATCCATGCCGCCGTTGAAAATGCCGTGAAATTCATTCCCGCAAGAGTTATCGGGCTTGTTCGAGCCTTGCCGTCCATTCCGCAAAGGATGGTGTTGTGCTCATCGCCCTCGTCCCACGTCATTGTGCAGGTGTCGCCGTCAAAGCGGAATACGATATTGTCAACATTGCCGGCTCTGTCTCCCGACATATAAACTATCGGAATCGGAAGCATGCTGAACGGAAAGCCTGCAGCGTTTAGTATGGGATTGATCTGCATGGAGATTGTTTTGCCCTCGAGCTGTTTTTCAAAGCTGCTGTGTTCCCTTGCTTCAAGGTCGTCCGGTAAGGCTCCGAGCTCGGGCTTGACCTCCGGAGTCGGTTCACCGTCGTTTTCGATTATGAGCTTATCAAAGTGACGCCAAATGCAATCTCTTGTTTTTTGCTCATTTATTTCTCCTGCCGTCATGACGTAAATGATGTCATCATCGTTCGATATGATTCCGAATTGTGAAAACATTCCGTCGGCTCTGTATCCGTTTATTCCGCCGCAGCGCCAGAAGCAATATCCGTAGCCGCACTGGCTGTCAATAACATTGGTAAAGGGAGAATTGTTTGCTTGCTGCTTTTGTGCAAGATAAGTCCATTTTTCGGGAATCACCTGTTTGCCGTTAAACATGCCGTGCTGCTGATAGCAATACATGAATTTTGCGAGGTCTTCGGTTTTGAGATAAAGTCCCCAGCCGCCTGCCTCAATGCCGTCAACATCATGCTCCCAGAAGGGAACATCAATTCCAAGCGGCTCAAAAAGTCTCGGTGTGAGGTATTCAACGACCGACATGCCTGTTATTCTCGTCAGCATTGCGCAGAGCATATATTGATTTTCGCTTATGTACTGCCAGTGTCCGTCACCGGGCGAAAACTTCCATGCAGAATCGAAGTAGTCTTTGATCCAATGATTTTTTGCTTTGTCAGAGAAAACGCTGACGTTTTTACCCGACTGCATGGAGAGAAGATGGTGGACGTTCAGCTTTTCCAGATTCTCATCTTTTGTTTTCGGTCTGTATTCCGGAAAAATGTCAATGAGCCTGGTTTCAAGCGTCATCAGCCCCTCATCAATCGCAAAGCCGACCGCAGTTGAGGTGAAGCTTTTGCTGACCGAGTACATCATGTGAGGATAGTCGGCTGAGTACGGAGCTGCCCACGTTTCATAGGCAACCTTGCCCTCCCTCAAAATCATTATACTGTGAACCTCAACGTTGTGTGCACGGAAATCCTCGATAAGCTCATGTATTGTCTTGGACGAAATACCGACTTGCTCTGGATAATCCGCACGAGGAAGACGGATTTTTTCTTTGATTTCCATGTATGACCCCTCCTATTTAACCGCCTTTCAAAGCGGTTTTTAAACTGCTTTTGCGCTTAATTATCAGTCGTTTTTCTTTTGCTTCTCAAATAAAGAGTTCCGACCGTAAATGCCGCTGCGCAAAGAACAACGGTGATTATTCTACCGGGAGTAAATTTGAATTTCAGCGAAACATTTTTCTTTTCGCCGACTGTCAGTGAATCGTAAGCCGTCTGCAATGCCGAACGTGCATCGGTAAGCTCGGAAAAAGACGACTTGTCTTTTAGAAGTTCTTTACCATCGCAAAGAGCGGCAGTAAAAGCTTTTTCGCTTTCGCTTGTGTAGGGCGAAAGATCTGTGTTTCCATAAAGATCGATGTACTTTTCAAGCTCTGTTGCCGTCGACTCTGTTTTCCTTATATATTCGGTCAGTTCGGCAGGATAATCGGTTTCAATAACGCTGTAGCCACGGGAGATAAGGTCGTCCCAGCCGGTTTCGTTGTCGGCTCGCTTTCCGCATCTGCCGTTTACCATAGAGGCCATGGCTCTTTTGTTGCCCACGAAGCGTTTCATAAGAAAATTACCGTAAAGAACACCGTTGCCGTTGGTGCTGCCCATTTCTATTGTATAAATTTTGTTTGCAAAACATTCTTTTGCCGCAGACGTGGCAAGAAAAATAATGTTGCCCTGATAGTTGCCGGTTACGTTAATATCGTCAAGGCCTTTTGTCAGCTCGATTATTTTTTTAGCATTAGCATTGATTCGAAAAATCGTTTCATTGAGTTTGCCGAGGGACTTAACGTAGTCATAAACGGGTTTAAAATCATTTACCTGAACATTTAGCATAATTGCCGTTTTGCCGTCAGCTGTTTCATAAATTTCTTTCAGCTCGGGAATGCGACAATCGGTTTTTTTCTTGTCCGCTCCGCCGTTAGCCTTTCTGAGATAAAGTGCCTTAAGCTGAGCAAGAGTAAAAGATGAAACATTACCCGAAACAGGTTTGCCCTCGCCGTCAACCAGCATTCTGTCAATCGTTTCGTCAGCCATGAGAATGGGCTTGCCGTCCGATGTCAGGCGGACATCTACGGATACTGCGTCATATTCTGCGGCGGCGTTGACTGCCTCTGCGGAATTCTCCGGAAAACTATGCCAATCGCCCCTGTGAGCTATGCAAATAATCTTTTCTTGACCGTCGGAAAAGCGGCTCGCAACGTCCGAAGCATTCGTGGCAAGCACCGTTGACGTCAAAAGTGTAACAAAAAGTATAAGTGAAAGCATTAAAATTGCCGTTTTTCTACCAAAATTAACCATATTAGACCTCAAATCTATTCATTTATATAATTATATCACAAAAATTTGAAAAAATAAAGAAAAATTTTCTATATTTTTTGCCAAACAAATGTTTGCTTTTCCCGAACAAATGTGTTATAATACAGTTACACTAAGTTTGAAAGAAGGTTGAGCCTATGTCTATTAACGAAACTCAGCGTAAAATATATGAATTTCTGGTTCAGCGCAGTGCCGACGGAATTCCGCCGTCAGTTCGTGAAATCGGCGCAGCGGTCGGTTTGCGCTCCACCTCGTCCGTACAGTCTAACCTTGATGCCCTCGAGGAGGCAGGATATATTCAGCGTGACCCCCTCTTGAAGCGTTCAATCAGAATTATGGGTCAGGCAGAGAATGTTACTCAGGTTCCCATTCTCGGTACAGTAACGGCAGGTGCACCTATTCTTGCCGTTGAAGAGGTTGAGGGATATTTCCCATACACAGGCACGGTTACAAGGGATAAGCCGCTTTTCGGACTGCACATCAGGGGCGAAAGTATGATAAACGCCGGAATTCTTGACGGCGACCTTGTAATTGTTGAGAAAACTCCGTTTGCACGCAACGGAGAGATTGTTATTGCACTTATTGATGACGAGGCGACCTGTAAGACTTTCTATAAGGAGAACGGTCACTACCGTTTGCAGCCGGAAAACGATACCTATGAGCCGATTATTGTTGACGAATGTGAAATTCTCGGCAAGGTGGTTGCTGTTATGAGATATTATTGATATTTTTACCGGGCAATCGCATAATACTAAAAAATAAAGCCCGCCGTTTGGCGGGTTAAATTTATATTGAAAATACTCCGGACACCCAAAGTGCAAGGAACGCATAAGCGACTGCGATTATGATGAATATGTAGTAGAGAATTGATGTCAGGGCATATTTTGTCTTGTCGGCTGTCGGAGATTCTTCGTCGGCGTAACCGAACCGTTCAACGCTGGTGCGCTGAGCTGACATAATAATTGTAAACAGCAGAAATGATGAGTAAGCGACGCTGACCCAGATATTGAACTTAACTCCGTTTATGTGGCAAATACTGCCGACTGCCGCAATAATGACAGAAGCTAAAAACCAAATATATTTTTCTGTTTTCTTAACAGGCTTCTGAGCCTTCTCTTTGTTTTCGGTCTTTTCTTTTTCCGCAACCATATTTGTCCCTCAGTTCTTTGTGATAAAACTATAATAACATATGTGAAATTGAATTTCAAGAAAAATATTGCTTATATTGATTAGGAACTTGAAAAACAACTGCTTTTGCTGTAAAATACAGCTTGCAGACATTATTTATTGAGAGTATAATTGTGAAACGGAAATCAACAACAAAAAGATTAACTGCCGGTGCACATTCCCGTGATTTTGACAGGGTTTGTAATAGGCGTCTATGCTACTCGAAAAATACGGTGCTTCGGAAATTTATGCGCAGGTCACAAGCAAATATGCCGTTGCATATCTTGAGAATAAAAGCGTAAAATTAACATATGAGAAAAAGACGGATCACATAATAAACCGTTTGGGAACGGATATGTGCCCCGTGGAAGAGGCTGTTCTTAACGTTAATGACGCCGATGATGGCGAAAATTTGATAAAAGATACTATAAAATCAATGATGAAAGGATGATTTATTATGCCAATGATTTCGACAAAGACAAATGTTACAATTTCTCCCGAGCAGGAGCTTACACTCAAATCAAAGCTCGGCGAGGCAATTTCAATTCTCTCCGGCAAGAGTGAGCGCTGGCTTATGCTCAGCTTTGAGGACAAATGTCACCTCTATTTCCAGGGCAATAATTCCAATCCGATTGCCTATGTTGAGGTTAAGGTTTTCGGCAGGATAGATTATTCGCAGTCGAACAAATTGACCGCAAAAATATGCGAAATTTTCGGCGATGTTCTCGATATTGATGCTTCAAACGTGTATATTAAGTATGAAGAGGTTGAAATGTGGGGCTGGAACGGCGGCAATTTCTAAAAAGATATTGATTTGTTATGATTTTGTGATATAATGACACATAGAAAATGCGTTTATCGGGAGAAGTAACCCGAAACGGACACAGCAGAGAGTGAGGCGCAACGGTGAAAGCCTCTTGTGAACGTTCGGATGAAATGCACCCGCCAGCACGCAGAGGGAAAGCATAGGCAAGTATCTCTGTGCGGACGTCCCCGTTACAGGACTGAAAGTTATAAGTCGGAGTGGAACCGCGGAAAAACCGCCTCTGTCGCATTATGTGCGGCGGAGGCTTTAGTTTTCGGCTCCGAGCTGTTGAGTATCTGCCGGTATTTGCATATTGGCGGTTACTTGAAAGGAGACTTTTTATTGTTTGATAGAATAAAAGAGGATATAAAGTGCTTCTGTGAGCGTGATCCGGCGGCAACCTCGGCGATTGAGGTCATGCTGCTGTATCCCGGATTTAAAGCGATACGAAGTCACAGGAAAGCACATTGGTTTTATAATCATAATATGTTTTTTATTGCGAGAATGATCTCTCAGCACTGTGTGCGAAAAACCGGAATCGAAATACATCCCGGTGCACAGATCGGCAGAAGATTTTTCATAGACCACGGTACGGGCACGGTTATCGGCGAGACAACGGTAATCGGCGACGATGTTACGGTTTATCAGGGCGTGACTCTCGGCGGCACGGGTAAGGATATCGGCAAGCGGCACCCGACTATCGGCAACAATGTGCTGATTGGTGCAGGTGCAAAAATACTCGGCCCCGTGACTGTCGGCGATAATACAAATATTGCCGCAGGTGCGGTTGTTCTTGATAAAATACCGAAGAATTCAACGGCTGTCGGCGTTCCGGCAAGAGTCGTTCGCAGGAACGGCGAAAGAGTTCAGGATCTTGACCAGATTCACATTCCCGACCCCGTTTCCCAGGAGCTTTGCAGACTGCAGAGCGAAATTGAAAAGCTTAAAAAGAAATTGGAGGACAAATAGATGAAGATTTTCAACACTCTCACAAGAAGCAAGGAAGAGTTTAAACCGATTGAGGAGGGCAAAGTTAAGATTTACGCCTGCGGCCCTACCGTTTACAATTTTATCCATATCGGCAACGCAAGACCGCTCTGCGTTTTTGATGTTCTTCGCCGCTTCCTTGAGTATATCGGCTATGATGTAAGATTTGTTCAGAATTTTACGGATATTGACGATAAAATTATCAAGCGTGCAAACGAGGAAGGCTTGACCTACAAGGAGGTCAGCGAGAAATATATCGAGGAATTTTGGAAGGACGTTAAGGGCATGAATGTCCGAGAAGCAACGGTTCATCCTAAGGCTACGGAGAATATCGACGAGATTATCGACATTGTTTCAACGCTCATCGACAAGGGCTATGCCTATGCAGTGGACGGCGACGTATATTTCAGCCCCTCAAAGTTCAAGGAGTACGGCAAGCTTTCGCATCAGCCGCTTGAGGACCTTGAAGCAGGTGCAAGAATCATGGTCGGCGAGGTCAAGAGGGAGCCGATGGACTTTGCTCTTTGGAAGAGTGCAAAGCCGGGTGAGCCTTACTGGGAGTCACCGTGGGGTCACGGCAGACCGGGCTGGCATATTGAGTGCTCGGCAATGGTAAGACGCTACCTCGGCAAGACGATTGATATTCACTGCGGCGGACAGGATCTTATTTTCCCTCACCATGAGAACGAGATTGCACAGAGCGAGTGCTGCAACGGTGTTCCGTTTGCACATTATTGGATGCACAACGGCTATATCAATGTTGATAATGTTAAAATGTCAAAGTCGCTCGGCAACTTCTTCACCGTAAGAGACGTTGCGGAAAAATACGGATATGAGCCTATTCGTTTCCTTATGATTTCATCGCATTACAGAAGTCCTATCAATTATAGCACCGATATAATCGAACAGTGCAAGGCTTCCCTTGTTCGACTTTATAATTGTCGTGACGGTCTTGATTTTGCACTTGAAAAGGCAGAGGACGGAGCAGTGAGCGATGAGCTTCTCGCAATGTTTGACAAGCGCCGCCGGCAGTTCATCGATGCAATGAGCGACGATCTCAATACAGCCGACGCTATTGCCGCTTTGTTTGAGCTTGTCCGCGACATCAATTCAAACGTCATTGCCGCAAACGCAAACAAAGGCTCCGTTGAGGAAGCGATAAAGGTATTCGACGAGCTTGCAGGAGTTCTCGGTCTTGTTTATGACCGTAAAAAGGATAGCCTTGATGACGAGATTGAAGCTCTTATCGAGCAGAGAACACAGGCCCGTAAGGACAGAAATTGGGCTGAGGCAGACCGTATCCGTGACGAGCTTAAAGCCAAGGGCATCGTTCTTGAAGATACCGCACAAGGCGTAAAGTGGCACAGAGAGTAAATGAAATAATAACAGTGGGCAGTGGCGATTTTCGTCACTGCCCTGTTTCTTATAAAATACTCAAAAAGCGTTGTATATCAAATAATATTACAAAACCGGAGCTTTTATCTGATCCGGCTCCGACATAAACAGTCCTGCGGACACGAGCTTATCGGCATCATGACTGTCAATTTTTCCGTCACGGTTTAGGTCTGCAGCGGCAAGCACCGCCCTTTGAGGAGACAACATTCCTGATGCGATAAGTTGAGCTAAAACAGCGTCTCGTCCGTCATGCAGTCCGTCTCCGTCAAGGTCGCCGAAAAGAACGACGGTATATTCTTTAATGCTTTTGTCCGGATATGTTACCTTAACAACAGTCCCCGTGCCGATATATTCTCCCTTCACGGTCAGTGATATTTCAGCGTAATCGCTTGAAAAGTAATCTTGGAATTTATCGGAGGTGATGCCTTGCTTTAACCCGTAAATAATCGAATCATCAGCAGAGCAATTGTGGGCAAACCGCTTGATTACCGTTTTCTCCGTTTCACCGCAAACAGTGCAGGTGCGTATACTTTCGCCGTCTGCGGCTGCAGTCGGCTCTTTTGTGACCGTCGGAGCACTCCATATGTGGTCATTCGGATTTTCACAACCGATAAGTGCCGTGTAAGCTTTGATTCTTCCGACATAATAACCGAGAGTGTACCAGTTATCACCGCTCGGGACGTAAGAAAGGTCCTTGCGGTCTCGGTATCCGGTGACGATTTTTGCGTCACCGCTATTGTTTGAAACCCTGACAATAACAGAAAACCATTCGCCGTTTTCAAGCCTCACGGGTTCGTTGAGCTCAACCGTCACATATCCGCCGTGTTCAAAAAATTTCGTTGTTTTGCCGGCGGAAGCTCCTCCCGAAACGGGGACATTACTCTGTCCGTTGTACGGTGCGTCCAAATTCTTGATTATTTCGGTTTCAACGGTTATATTCTCTCCCTGAACAGCAACGTTAACTGCTTTTAAAAGCTCGGACTTTCCGTTTGTTCCGCCTTTTTTGGCTTGATAGACATTGGCTATACACTTGTCTTTTCTCAATGAAAAATCTTCAAGGTTGCCGTCGTAGCAGTAGTTGAAATCATACTTGTCCTTGGGTGCATAGGTGAAAGCGTAGGCACTCGAGCTGGTGTTGTCATAGGAGAGCCAGAAATATTCACAAGAACTGTAACTGTTCTTTATAAGCCATCCTCCGTTCTGCGAAGCACCGCCGGGGATGAATTTTTCGGCAGGAATATTGTCGTTCCAGCCGACAATTGTGCAAGCGTGAGGTGAACTGGATGAACCTGACTCGTTTTTCGGATTATAGTATTCACATTCACGCATATTGTTATATTGAAAAGTGACCGCACCGTACTGTGCAATCGCCTTTTTAATTGCGAGAATCCATTCTTTGGGATTTGATTTATTCTCCGGAATATAGAAAGCGTTTTCAAATCTGTAAGTAGGGTTTTCAAACGGATTTATATTCGCCTGACTGCCTGAAACAGGTCCCCACCAAAGAGAAAAAATCTTAGCGATTTTGAGAGGACTACCTGTTGCCTTGGTGTAATCGACGGACTGCCAATCGCCGTTAGTGTTTCCGAGAGGGTCGGATTCTCTTCTGTAGATTCTGTAAGCCGCCGCAACCGGGTTAAAAGAAAGGCTGTTTTTGTCAACGTCGGGGTCAATACCGAGACGCAAAATACTTGTTTCGGAAGCCGCAATCGAAGAATAAGCCCAGCAGAGATTACTGGTGCCCTGATCCTTAACGGGAGTAACAATTCCGTATTCTCTGCCGTCATACACGGACATTTGCATTATTTCTTCCGCAGTCGGAATTGTCGTCTGTTCCGCCGAAATGCTCGGCATAACACTGAGCATAAGCAAAACGGTTACAATTATCAACGATATAACTCTGTTTTTCATCGGGTGCATCACTTCACTTTTCTTCAATTTTTTTCATTATACCCTAAAGCAAGCAAAAAAATCAACCCGTTTGAGCAATTTGTGTAAACGTTTTCTTGACATGAATTCGGCTAATTGATATAATATAAAAAATTATAAAATAGGTAAGTTTTGATTTCATTAAAGGATTTGATATAAATGAGAAAAACAAAAATTATTTGCACGATCGGCCCTGCATGCCGCAATGAGGAGACTTTGACTGCCATGATCAGGGCGGGAATGAATGTTGCAAGGCTCAATTTTTCGCACGGAACGCATGCCGAGCATCTGGAAACAATTAACATGTTGAAGAATGTAAGAGAAAAGCTCAACGTGCCGCTTGCAATTATGCTTGACACAAAAGGACCCGAGTATCGCATCAGGAGCTTTGAAAACGGTTCCGTATTTCTCAATGACGGCGATGATTTTACGTTTACAACCGACCAAATTGTCGGAAATGAGCATAAGGTTTCGGTCAGCTATCCCGGTCTTGCGGACGAGCTTTCTGTCGGAGATACAATTCTTCTCAACAATGCTTTGCTAAATTTTGAGGTTGTCTCGATTGAAGGACATGACATCAACTGCCGTGTTGTTGCGGGCGGTGAGCTTTCAAACAACAAGAGCATGAGCTTCCCCGGAAAGACGCTCAAGCAGAAATATGTCAGTGAACAGGATCGTTCGGATATTCTCTTCGGAATCGAGAACGATGTTGATTTTATAGCCTGCTCGTTTGTTTCCTGCAAGCAGGATTTGCTTGATATTAAGGCGGTCATGGGGGACAGTGTGAACAAAATCGACCTTATTGCGAAAATTGAGAATCGCACCGGAATAGACAATATCGATGATATATGCACCGAGTGTGACGGAATAATGATTGCACGAGGTGATATGGGTGTTGAAATTCCGTTTGTTGAGCTGCCGATAATTCAAAAGGCACTTATTACAAAATGCCGACTTCTCGGCAAGCGGGTTATCACGGCGACCGAGATGCTCGAATCCATGATTCACAACCCAAGACCGACGAGAGCCGAGACCTCGGACGTTGCCAACGCCGTTTATGACGGAACAAGCGCAATTATGCTTTCGGGCGAAACGGCAGCAGGAAAATATCCTGTTGAGGCAGTTGACACAATGGCTCGAATCGCAATGCAGACAGAGAAGAACATTAACTATACAAAACGCTTTGGAACGACGGAGTTCAGAATCAAGAACCCGGTTGATGCGATTTCGCATGCAACCTGTGGTATGGCGATTGATCTTAGCGCAAAGGTTATTGCTGTTTGTTCGCTTTCGGGAATGACGGTCAGAATGGTTTCACGTTTTCGTTCTCCGGTCGACATCATGGGAATGACGGTTGACAAAAAAACATGGCGCAAGCTTTCAATGTCGTGGGGTGTAACTCCTGTGCTTTGCGAGACCTACGAATCCACCGACGTTCTTTTCTATGCCGCAAAGAACAAAGCGATTGCGACTTTCGGGCTTGAAACCGGCGATAGAATTATTGTTACGGGCGGCATGACAAACGGCATTTCAGGTAACACGAATCTTATCAAGGTTGAAACTGTATGATAAAAAATGACGGCATCTTCCAAATCGGTTGATGCCGTTTTTGCTATTTAACTTTTAGCGTTCGTAAATATGATTTCTGTTCATCTGTAATTCTATAGCTTTCGATTGCTTTCTGAATTGCCTTGTTGTGTGTCTGTTTTTCAAGACGTTTGTTTTCAATGTACGGAAGAATTTCGTTGTAGTTTTTGGCAAGCGCGGTTGCAAAGTACCATGCAACCATCATCTTAACATAGTATTCCTCACGGCTGATTGAGCAGACACGCTCCGCACATTCTGCTGTAAAATTCTCACCGAGGAAAAAGTCCATAAGCATTTTTATTCCGAACCGAACGGTATACGGATTATCTGAGCCGAGCCACTCGGGAATTTTGGAGTACAGCTCCGGCAGATGCTTTTTGAAAACGGGAATTCGCATCATATCGCAGGTCGCCCAGTTGTCGACAAACGGAAGAAATTCATCGAGTAATTTTATTGCTTTTCCGTAATCCTTTTCAAAGCCGATCAAAGCGGCATGCACGTTGTTTTCTTCATAATATTTGTGCGGAAGAATTTTCAAAAAGCTCTCGTAATCACCGCTTTTGTAAAACTCTTTTGCAAACTTTTTTAATTGCGGCGAGCGCACACCGATGACAGCTTCTTTGTCAACGGTCGGCATCAGCGCAGCATGAAAATCACGGTATTTTTCGTCCTGCAATTCAAATAAACTTTGCTGAACATATTTTTCAATCTCGAGCATTTTTATCAGACGCTTTCTATAAAATCTTCAATCGCTTTCATTCGTTTCTTTAGTGAAAAATCATTGGCACGTTTCTTTTCTTCCGCGCTGAATTTCTTAAGAAGCGACGGATCGTTCAAAACTTTTTTCATCGCATTGTAAAGCCCGTCTTCGGAATTTTCGCAAATAATTCCGCATTCGTTCTCGCCAAAAATTTCTCTCATTCCGGAGCACTCGGTTGTTATAACCGGCACGTTCAACGCAACGGATTCGCTCACTGCTGTGCTGTAACCCTCGGCATAAGAGGAACAGACATAGACATCGGAATGTGCAATATATTTATACGGATTCGTCTGAAAATCAAGAATTTTTACTGTATCGCCGAGATTCGTTTCGGCGATTATTTTTTTAATATTTTCTTTTTCTTCTCCGTCACCCATAATCAGTGCGGAAAAATGCTCGCCATCGTCTTTTAATCTTTTGCAAACTTTTACAAAACGGTCAAAGCCTTTAATTTTTATAAAAGTTCCGGCAAGGACAAACTTTATTCCGTCGCCGAATTTAAAGTCTGTTTTTTCTGCACTTTTTTTAATTACGCTCTCAAAATCAAGCGGATTATAAAGCACATGTACCTTTTCGGCCATGCCGTATTTTTTGATAAAAGATTCTTTCATTGTTTCGGCTACGCAGACGATTGCATCAAATTTTTCATAGCATTTTTTTTCTTCTTCTGCCGAGCCGAAAATTTTTTCGCTCCAGGGATTTTTTATCACATCTGTATGAACCCATGCGATTTTTTTGCAATTTCTTTTACCTGAGTTCCCGATTATTTTTGTTGAATATCCCTCGCAAAAAGCGATCTCAACATCATAGTTTCCACGTATAAAATATTTTCTTATATTTTTTTCGGATAGGACTAAAGAAAGCTTGATAACGATTTTATTCCAAAAATCTCTTACAGCCGATCGCTCGGTTTTAATGAAACAATCGTATGGAACTGCCGCTTTTATTTCGTCGGTAAAAAGTTCATGGTCACGCTCGGTTACGACCTTGATACAAAATTTGCTTTTGTTTATGTTCTTTATTATATTGGTAAAAACCGTTTCTGCACCGCCAAAGTCAACGGTTTCCATGAAGAATAAAATATTTTTCATCAAGAATTCTCCCGAAAATCAAATTTTCTTTTTAAAAATCCAATAAACTCTTTTTAGGTTAAAACGCTTTTTCTTTACGTCAACAATTTCAATTTCATTTGTTCTCGCATAGGTGTGAACGCCGAGAACGGTATCATTTCCACTTGCAATTTGAGACGGGAAAAGTTCGGAATACTTTTTCTCGCTGTAGCTGCTTTCCGATTTATTGATTTCATAAAAGATAAGTCCCGAGCCGTAGCTTGCGTTTGTGCAATTCTGCGCCGGGCGAAGACGAATACCGTTATGGACAATTATTCGGCCGGCTCCTCTTGAAATCTGGTCGGTTAATTTGACGGGGTTTTTGAAGCTCGGCTCGCCCGTTTTTATATTATATATTTCAAGCTGCGTTTTCATTTCAACCGGAGAGGTAATGACCGATGTAATAATGTTTTCACCGTCAATAACGGTATCAACAGCATCTTTTATTTTAACAATCACTCTGTCTTTTACCCATTCGGTTGGAAATTTTACGGCACGATAGAGCTGAATGCATCCGTCATCACGGGTTTCCGGCATCATATAAACGATTCCGTTCTCCTCAAAAACATACGGATATGAGAGATGAAATTTTTCTTCCAAAACAACTTGCGGTTGGGTGAATTTGCCTCCGATAAATTCCGAGTATCCAATCAAGCCTTTTTCTGTTACGTTATCAAACATTTCGACAAAAAGATATGTTCTGTTATTTTTTTCAAAAAGAAACGGGTCGGCATACCAATAGCGTTTTGTCGCTTTCAATTCATCAAAAGCATAAGACTTTTTGTCGGCGTCGACAACCGTGTCGTTATTTGAATAACGGCGGAAAGCAATATCCCAGTATTCCTCAACAAAGATTTCTTTTAAAGGACGCATAAAAATTCACCTCTTTCGGTCATTATATCATTTATCAATATTTTTTTCAACAAAAAAAGACTGCGCCGGTGATGACGCAGCCTTTGAAAAGATATGATTATTTGTACATCGGGCCGTAAACCTGGCATGCACGGTAATCCTGACCCTCTTTGTCCATACCGAAATAGTTCCAGTTTGCCGGACGGAAGATCTTCTCCTCGGGAACGTTATGAAGAGAAACGGGAATACGAAGCATTGAACACATTGTGATGAGGTCTGCACCGATATGGCCGTATGTAGATGCACCGTGGTTTGCACCCCAGTTGTTCATGAGGTCGTAAGCCGACTTGAAAGCACCCTTGCCGTTGCAGATCGGAGTGAACCATGTGCAGGGCCATGTGTAGTCTGTTCTCTTCCAGAGAGCGTCTGTTACGTCCTCGGGGAGACCGACATAGTAGCCTTCGCAAATCTGAATTGTCGGTCCGATACCCTTAACAAGGTTGATACGGATCATTGTTGCGGGCATCTCGTTCTTCGTAACGAAGCGTGAGGAATATCCGCCGCCACGGAAGTAACCGTTATCGGCTGCGTTCCATGTTGTGGCCTTGAGCATCTTGTCAACGTCCTCGTCGGTTACGTCATACCAAGGCTTCATGCAAGCTTCGCCCTTGTCGTTCTTCAGCTCGCCGCAAGCGTCAAGACATGAGGCGCCGGAGTTGATGAGGTGGAGGAATCCGCCTGCCTCTTTTGCGTGACCCTCAAGCTCATAGCCTGTAACTCTCTTAACGGATTCCGCACTCCAGTGAGTACGAACGTCGGAGAACATTGACGGCTGGTTTGTGAGGAGCTTCTCAAAGAGCATCGAAATACCGTTGAGAACGTCGTTCTCTGTTGCAAGGATGTAAGGCTCTCTTACGCCGTCCCAGTCAAACGAGGTGTTGAGAAGTGCCTCGGCAAAGTCTGCGTTCGGCCAATGGTCTGTCCACTGACGCTGACCCTGGAAGCCTGCGGCAATAGCATTGTGACCTGCCATCTCTTCCTCTCTGCCCTTGGGAAGATTCTTGTTGCCGTTCATGAGATCCTTGATGATGCACATCATCTTGACCGTGAACTCCCAATCCTTTTCCTTCTGCTCGTCCGATTTCCTTACGAAGTCGGGGTTCTTATCAAATCCCTCGGGGCAATGCTCCTTTGTCCACTTGTAAGCCTTCTTGTATTCTTCCTCGTCATAGATGTTTTCTTCCATTCGGCGGAGGATTTCAACCTCGTCAACGGACTCAACTCTCATGCCGAGATATTCCTCGATGAAATCGGGGTCGATTGAAGAACCTGCGATACCCATGCAGATCGAACCGATCTGAAGATATGACTTGCCCTTCATTGTTGCAACTGCAACAGCGGCACGTGCAAAGCGAAGAAGCTTTTCCTTAACATCTTCTGTGATATTCTCGGAATCGTCAGCCTCCTGAACCTCTCTGCCGTAGATGCCGAAAGCCGGGAGACCCTTCTGAGCATGAGCTGCAAGAACGGATGCAAGGTAAACTGCACCCGGACGCTCTGTTGCGTTGAAGCCCCAAACGCCCTTGATTGTGTTAGGATCCATGTCCATTGTCTCGGAACCGTAGCACCAGCAGGGAGTTACGGAAAGAGTAATGGCAACGCCCTCTTTCTTGAACTGCTCGGCGCAGGCTGCCGTCTCGGCAACACGACCGATAGTTGTGTCGGAGATAACGACCTTAACCGGCTCGCCGTTTGAATACTTGAGGTTCTCCTCAAAGAGCTTCTTGGCTGCCTTAGCCATGCCCATTGTCTGCTCCTCAAGAGACTCTCTGACCTTAAGAGGTCCGCGTCTTGCGTCGATGATAGGACGGATACCGATTACGGGGTATTCGCCCAGATATCTGTTTTCTGCCATATAAAATTCATCCTTTCGTTGAATTATTTTTTATATAAATCTGCAAGCAGATTTTTAACTTAATTAACTTACGCCGATTTTTGTGCTTGTAACCTTGCCCTCGCTGTTATAATAAATCTCATACGTTTTGTGCCATAAATATTCATTACCGATAAAATAGCAAAGGTACCCATCCTTTTGGGTATATGTCTGGTCAGGTTCGGAAAAAAGCTTTTTAACATCTTCAATATCCATGCCGACCAAATCATATTTTTTCTCAAAATCATCAATCATATAATGACGGAAATGATAATCGCCATTCCATGTCGATGTGCTGAAAGTTTTATACGGTTTAGAAAGTATATAGTCAAGGCAGTCAATGTAAGGAAAGGTCAGCACAATAATTGCTGCACAAATTATCCCGCAGATTTTTCTGCCCTTTTTGCCGAATACGGCGACGATAAAAAGCACAATTGACGCAATAAGTCCGATGATCGGAGGATATATGCCCCAAGCGTAATATTTTCCATAGTAGAGTGCCTCATAGCCGCAGGTATATCTGACTGTTCCGCAAATAGTAAGTAATGTTACCGCAACAAGAAAAATTATAAGACTTATAACTTTTAGTATGGTTCTTCTGCGTGGCTTTTTATTAGTCATTTCTTTCTCTTCCATACAATATTCTCCTTTGATCTCCCTTTAAAATTTTTTCAACTTAAATCGTTTGATTAAAGTTTTTAATAACAAAATCTTCCATGTCACCTATCGAATCAAGGTCAAAATCGTAAAACCAAAGATAATAAATTGTCTTTTCACTTTCTGAAATACCGATAAAGCCGATTTGCTTCGGATAGCCGAGCTGGCCGTCTGTAACTGCTCTGAACACCTTTGATTTGTATTCAAACGGTTCATTGCCGAAAAAGTCGTTTTCTCCATATTTGCGGGCAATGTCGGCTTTCAAAGACTCGAATTTCTCGGGATCTGTGATTTTCATGGTAATTGACTCGGATTCCGATATCAAGTGAAAACGATTGTTTTTTACAAAGTGAACGTTATTATAATCTTGATAATCGGTCGGGAAGAAGTCCGTTGCTCCGTATTCGGCAACTTCTTCGATTGAATCAACCTTTGTTATCATTCCGTGATTATCCCAATATACAAAGAAACCATATACCGATACGGCTAAAAGAACAATTACTAAAACGGGAATAAAAAGTTTTTTTGATTTTCTCATAAAATCAACTCTCCTACCCTTGAACCACAGCCGATGTAACCTTGCTGTTGCCATCGTAGGTGATTATGAATTTTTTATATCCCGGGAATTCCTGTCCGATTTCATAATAGAACTCGTTATCTTCGGGAGAATCATAGCTGTTTTCGCCGAGAATATTTTTAACCTCTTTAACGTCCATGCCGATAAGCCCATACTTGCTTTTGATATCGTCAATCATGTATTGACGGCAGTTATAATATTCGGGGTCATTCCAGATCTCTTGATTAAAGGTCTGATATTCCTTGGCAACAATAACGGTATTAGCTATGCTGAGTGCAGGGATAATGCCGATTATAAGGATAAAAGAAACTATTCCGCCGATAAGCCTTTTCTTCTCAGCAAAAATTGCAATGCAAGTGCAAAGATACGCCAAAACAAGAATAAAGGCGGCAATTATTTCTCCGAGATGTCCGTATTTTCCTGAGCTTATCGCAGGACCGATAAAGGACAGCTTCGCTATATAATAAATTCCGCAAAAAATTCCAGCGAACAAAATCGCTAAGAGAATTTTATGAGTGATTTTTAAGCTTTTTTTCATTCTTATCCCACCCCTATATCGTCAGTTGTATAAAACTTTGTGACCTTGCCGTTTTTGTCATAGCTGATAACAAGAAATTTATAAGCTCCGCCGATTCGGTGATAGTATTCCCGTCCGTAATTTGACGGTCCCCAATTATCCAAATCAAGCAATTTATCAACCTCTGAAATATCCATTCCGACAAGATTATATTTTTCTTCAAGGTCGGGTACCATGTATTGTAAAAGATTCGAATGTATTTGAGCTGTTCTGTTCCAATTTTCGGGCGAAAATTCCGTGTAAGGCTTTGCACATATCTTATCGGTCACATCTAACAGAGGGAAAAACGAAGCGATAAGTACGGCGCAGGCTATCAATGCAATTACTCTTTTGACTTTGCCTGTTTTGCCGAACAGTGCAAGTGCAAGCAAAGCGGCAGATGCAACAAGAACGGTGGCAAGAATAATCTTGCCGATATATCCGTACTCGCCGTAGTTTAACGAATCGGCTGCCAACAGAAAACAAAACAACAAATATATTCCGATGCAAGCAACGCAAAAGACCGATATGGCAAGAACTTTAAGCGCGGAAACAATTGATTTTTTATCTCTTTCAGTCATATTCAATCACCCTTATAGTCCCGTACTTGCAGTTCTGTTAAACTACCTTGAGAAAATCCTCATAAGCCTCTGCCCACTTGTCCGTGTCTTTCGGCTCAAAGGTTTTAAGCTCGGAGGATTCGGCAACGATTTTTCTTGCCTGTCCGATATTTTCGACAGAACCGTTGGACATGAGCTGAACGGCAACGTTGCCCATAACGGTGGCCTCGATCGGTCCGGCCTTAACCGTGCGGTCGCAGGAGTTTGCCGTCATCTGACAAAGCAGACCGTCCTTTGTTCCGCCGCCGATAACATGAATAACAGGGTAGTCACGCTCCGTACATTCACGAAGCTTTTCAAATGTCAGCCTGTATTTCATTGCAAGGCTTTCGTAGATACAGCGCATGATCTCACCGACCGTTTCGGGAACGTACTGACCTGTTTTGCGGCAGAATTCACGCACACGCTCGGGAATATTTCCGTGAGGAACAAACTCGGGAGCGTCCGGATCAATGAAGCACTTGAACGGCTCTGCGGCAAGCGCAAGCTTTTCAAGGTCGGCATAGGAATATTCCTTGCCCTCCCGCTTCCATTGGCGGCGGCTCTCCTGAATGAGCCAAAGTCCGATTATGTTCTTGAGAAAGCCTGTCGAACCGTCAAAGCCGCCCTCGTTCGTGATATTTATGTTCATTGAAGTCTCATTGACTATCGGCTTGTCAAGCTCTGTGCCGAAGAGCGACCATGTGCCGCTCGAAAGGAAAGCAAAATCGCCGTCCTCGCACGGAACGGAGGTGATAGCCGACTGAGTGTCGTGACCGCAGACGGAAATAACGGGAACAGGATCAACGCCGCATTCCTCGCAGATTTCCTTCGAAAGCTCGCCGAGAACCGTGCCCGGCTGAACGAGCGGAGCAAAGACAGATTCTTTAATTCCGAAAGCATCAAGAATTTCCTTTGACCACGTTCTTTTGTCAAGGTCAATGAGCTGTGATGTGGAAGCTATCGAATATTCGGCGCACATTTTGCCCGTGAGCATATATCCGAAAAGGTCGGGCATAAAGAGCATTTTATCCGCACGCTCAAGCATCCACGGTCTGTATTTTTTAAGTGAAATAAGCTGAAAAAGGGTGTTCAGCTCCATGAACTGAATTCCTGTAATGCCGTAAAGCTTTTCTTTCGGCATGGTCTTGAATGCCTCGTCAACAAGTCCGGCGGTTCTTGCGTCACGGTAGTGAACGGGATTTTCCATCAGCTTGCCCTCGGAGTCGATAAGTCCGAAGTCAACGCCCCATGTGTCAATTCCGATTGAATCAAAGCCGCCTGCGATTTTTGCCTTGATAATGCCCTGCTTGATTTCATAAAAAAGACGCAGAACATCCCAGTACACCGTGCCGCCGACGCTTACAGGGTCGTTTGAGAAACGGTGAACCTCTTCCAATGTGATTTTATCGCCGTCGAAGCAGCCGATTATCGCTCTGCCGCTTGATGCGCCGAAGTCAAAGGCTAAAACTCTTTTAGTCATTTATTACAACACCCTTTTGGAGAATAATATTAGCGTAAATTGCAGTCTCGCCCGTTGCAACTATTGCAAAAGCGTTCTTTGCCTTGTCATAGAAATCAAAACGCTCAACAAGTCCGATATTCTTATCGCCCTCGTTTTTCTCAACGATCTCTTTGTATGTAGCCCAGATTTCGGGGCGGTTGTCCGGGTCGCCGTTATCCATAAGAGAAACGGGAGCGTCAACATATGTGTCAAGCGGCATAAGCTTGAGAATGGCGTCGAGAATCTCGGGAACGCCGTGACCGTCCAGGCGAACAAGACGCTGAGCGTTTGTGACTGCCGGGAAGTTGCCGTCGCCGATTACGATGTAGTCGCCGTGACCCATCTCCATGAGAATTTTAAGAAGCTCGGGTGAAAGAATCGAAGGTATGTTTTTAAGCATAATAATATACTCCTTTTATCTATATTTAGTTTATTATAACTGATGTTTAAAGAAAAATAAAGAGAAATACAGGAAAAAGTTACATAAATTCGGTTGTAATTTTTTGTTTAAGCTATTAAAATGTTAGATAAGGGCAATTATCTAATGTATTAGTCTATATTCAAGCAGTAAAAGTATAATATTATCTCACAAGAAAGTATATTACGGAGAGATATCTTATGATAAAATTAGATGTTTTGAATTTACTTGAAAAGAACGGCAAAACAAAATACTGGCTCTATAAGCAGCTCGGAATGAGCTATCAGAACTTCAGCCGCATGATAAACAACGAAACGAAGTCGATTCAGTATGAAAATATTGATGCACTCTGCCAAATTTTTAACTGCACGCCGAATGAGCTTTTCAAGATGACGGAAGAGTAAAGAAAAAACGGAAGATTACTCGACTATCAGCCTCCTCTTATTGTAAGGGGAGGGGGATCGCTTGCGGTGGTGGGGATAAAATCACAAGCCGCACTCGAAAAAATCTAACGAAAGAGGATGAAAGAATGTTTGCAAAGGTCAACAGCATGGGTATTTTCGGCATGGAGGTTTTCCCCGTCAGTGTTGAGGCTGATATTTCTTCGGGCTTGCCTCGCTTTGACGTGGTAGGTTTGCCCGATTCCGCTGTCAGCGAATCACGAAACCGTGTCCATTCTGCGATAAAGAACAGCGGCTTTGATTTCCCGGTCAGCCGTATTACCGTTAATCTTGCTCCTGCCGACCGCCGAAAGGAAGGACCTCTCTATGACCTTTCAATGTTTGTTGCTTTGCTCATGGCTTCGGAGCAGCTGAGAGCCGAAACGGATGAGTATATCTTTCTCGGTGAGCTTTCGCTTGACGGAAAGGTGCGCAGGGTCAACGGCGTGCTGCCGATGGTTATCGGAGCTTGCCAGAGCGGAGTGAAGAAGGTTTTTGTTCCCTCGGAGAACGCTAACGAAGCGGCAGTGGTTGAAGGTGTTGAAATTTATCCCGTTTCCGATGTCTTTGCCGTGCTCAATCATCTGAGAGGAACGAAGCCGATCGAGCCTGCCAAGCCGATGAGATCCGAAGGCTCGGAAGCCTTTGACTATATGCCTGATTTCGCCGATGTCAAGGGTCAGTTTGAAGCTAAGCGTGCTTTGGAGGTTGCAGCGGCAGGCGGTCATAATACGCTGATGATAGGCAGCCCGGGCTCGGGCAAAAGTATGCTTGCCAAGAGAATCCCGTCAATTCTGCCGTCAATGACATTTGAAGAAAGTCTTGAAACGACAAAGATTTATTCGATATCCGGTGCGTTGAAAAACAATTCAAGTCTTATAACTCAGCGGCCGTTCCGTGCACCGCATCATACGGTATCGACTATCGGACTTGCGGGCGGCGGTGCAATTCCGAAACCCGGTGAAATCTCGCTCGCACATAACGGTGTTTTGTTCCTCGATGAGTTGCCCGAATTCTCACGTCAGGCAATGGAGATGATGCGCCAACCGCTTGAGGACGGAAAAATAACAATTTCAAGAGCGTCGGGAGCGTCAACGTATCCCTGTTCGGTCATGCTTGTATGCGCAATGAACCCATGCCCATGCGGTTATTACGGACATCCGACGAGAAAATGTACCTGCCGTGACGGTGCGGCAGCCAAGTATCTTTCAAAGATAAGCGGACCTTTGCTTGACAGAATAGATATACATATCGAAGTGCCGCCGGTCGATTTTGAAAAGCTTGCCGATGAGCACAGGGGAGAGCCGTCATCGGAGATTAAAAAGAGAGTTGAAGCGGCAAGAAAAATTCAGCAGAACCGTCTGAGCGGAACCTCGGCAAACTGCAATGCACAGATGAATGCGGCAATGACCCGTGAATTCTGCAAGGCGAGCGATTCGGCAATGAAAATGCTTCAGGTGGCCTTTGACCGGCTCGGACTTTCTGCCAGAGCATACGATAAAATTCTAAGGGTTGCAAGGACGGTTGCCGACCTTGACAATTCAGCGATAATCGAAGCTCCTCACATTGCGGAAGCGATTCAATATCGCTCACTGGACAGAAAATTTTGGACAAGGTAAGCAAATCGTCAAAATGTGAATTATTGACACAAAATAAAGGTATGATATAATTAAAACGGTTGATTAAATTATGTTTTTTTAAAAAATATCTAAGAAGGGAATTCAATTTATGAAAGAAAATAAAAAGAATATACCCCGAAAAACAATATATTATGAGAACGAATTGACCGACGATTTTGCAAAAATGGGCATTGAAATAAAGCCTCTGCGTGAAAACTACCGTTATATTCACAGAGGTCCGTTGTGGCGTCTTTTCTCATTCATTCTTTACAGAATCATAGGTCAGCCGCTTGCGTGGCTTTATACTAAAATTGTGCCGCTTCACCGTTTTAAGAATAAAAAGGCTATTTTAAAGGTGGGCATTTCCGGCGCATATGTTTACGCTAACCACACAAATTTTATTCTTGATGCTTTCCTGCCGAATTTGCTGAGACATTTCCGCAGGGGATATATCGTTGTCGGTCCCGATACAATGTCGGTTCCGGGACTTAATAATATAGTTGAAATGCTCGGCGCAATTCCGCTCGGCTCGACGATTAAGCAGAAAAAGGAAATGGTCAGATGCGTTAAAACACGCATACGCCAAAGAAACCTTATTACAATCTATCCGGAGGCGCACATGTGGCCGTACTATACAGGAATAAGACCGTTTACGGACGCATCCTTCAGCTACCCTGCTCATACGGGCACACCTGTTTTTGCGATGACAACCTGCTATCGGAAAAGAAAAATCGGCAGTTTCCCGAAAACGGTAACATTTATAGACGGGCCGTTTTATCCCGATGAAAGTCTCCCCATGCCGGAGAGAAAAAAGGCGCTGAGAGACCAATGCTACAATGCAATGAAAGCAAGGGCGGAAGAAAATTCGACCTATGAGTACATTGCTTACAGGAAGAAAGAGGACGGCGAAAACAAAGATTGATTTTGCCGTACAAAATGAATAATATGTAAAATTTTTCGTAGATATTGATTAGTAAAATATTTATGCTATAATAGGGGTAAGCGACAGGAATAATGTCGTAAAAGGAGGAAAAAATATGACAAGACAACAGATGAAGGCAATGGCAAAAGCACAGCTCGGAAATCAGATTTTCGGCAACACATGGCTTATTGCCGTTGTAGTGGTTGTAATCCAAACGGCTATTTCATACCTCGTTAATGCAGTCCCCGGAATCGGACAGATTGCGTCGCTTTTGCTTGCGGGACCGGTTTCTTTTGGCGTTGCGGCAATGTTCCTCAAGCAGACAAGAACGGGCGAGAAAATGGATATCGGTGATATCTTTAACGGATTCAGAGATGATTTTTCAAACACATTTCTTATCGGACTTATGACGATGATTTTTACCGTTTTGTGGAGCCTGCTTTTTATCATTCCGGGTATCATTAAGTCGTACAGTTATTCAATGGCTATGTATGTTAAGGTTGATCATCCCGACTATGATTGGAAGCAGTGTATTGATGAAAGTCAGCGAATGATGCAGGGTCACAAGGGCGAGCTTTTTGTGCTTGACCTCAGCTTTATCGGTTGGCTTTTTGTCGGCGCATGCTGCTGCGGCATCGGTACACTCTGGGTAAATGCTTATATGGCTGCCGCTCATTCTCAATTCTATGAGAATCTCAGGAGAACGGAAGTTATGTACAGCGTTGAAAATACCGACCCTCAGTTTAACGCTTATAATTACAGCGATCAGCAGAATTGAAAATAAAAACGATCCGCCTGTTTGAGATTTTTCCCGAGCAGGCGGATTTTTCTTTGCAAAAAATAATTATTGTGATATAATAATCGACATAACAAAAGAAAAGGTGATTTCAATGATACATGTAAGCAAACCGATGACCGACCTGCCCAAGGAGTATAAAACTCCCTTGCAGAAGATGACATATAAATTTCTTGATGAAAACGATATTCCGTTCAGCCGTGTTGAGAATGACGAAGCTGTTACTATGGAGGACTGCATCGAGATTGACAAGGCTCTCGATATGAAAACAGTTAAGACGCTTTTTCTCTGTAACCGACAAAAAACTAATTTTTATCTTTTTGTTACGGCGGGCGACAAGCCGTTTGTGACAAAGGATTTCAGCTCGGCTCTCGGAATTTCCAGAGTGTCGTTTGCTTCGGCGGAAAAGCTTGACGAAATAATCGGCACAAGGGTCGGCGCAACAACAATTTTCGGCGTTCTTCGACCCGAGGCCGAGGATGTTCAGGTTGTTTTTGACAAGGTTGTATGCGAGGACGAATGGTACGGCTGCTCCGACGGCACTACGACGGGCTACATGAAGCTGAAAACCAAGGACATTCTTGAAAAACTTCTGCCCTGTTCAAAGCACAGATACACGGTTATTGATGTGTGAGCAAGTAAAGCTATGAATGTGAAGCCTACCCGAAAATAAAATCCGACCCGAGAAACGTTAATGCTTCTCGGGTCATTTTTATATTATTATATCTCTCCGTCGGTTATGCGATCGACGAAAAGCACTTTACTTTCGTATGTGTCGGGGTTGTTCTCGTCAATGACAATCATCCTGCCGCCATGATTGCCGCCGTAGGTGTGGTAGCCTGCGCCGGGAGACTGAACAAGCTTAATTCCGTCAACATCCATTGTGAAAGTGTTCTTATGGTCGTGGCCGAAAAATGCGGCAACAACATCGCCTGTTTTCTGCCAGCTTTCAAATTGGGATTTAACCTTATCGGGAGGACAAGGGCCTTCAAGAAGCACTCCGTCGAGAAGAGCACCGTCAGCGGCTATATAGAATTTTCCGTTGTGGTCGACTGCTCCCGGAGTACCCTCGCTGACTTCGGTTAAGTTATTATATTCCTGCAAAACGGGGATATGCTGGAAAAGCAGAGACGGAACGGTTTTTCCGCCGTTTTTCGCTTTAAGCTCGGCTGCTTTTTTCTCATACCATGCTATTTGATCGTCGTGAACATATCCGTAACCCTCGTCTTTCATGACTTTATAATTATCATCACGAACATAGTCGTTTGAATCAATGCACCAAATGTTCCATGCGACACGCTTGCCGTCGGAGGAAAGAATCGGCAGGTTGTAATTGCCACAGCCGTGAACGTCCTCATCATTCATTGTGCCCCTGAAATTATCGTATTCACAATAAATGCTGATTTGATTTTCCTTTGTGAGGCAGGGACAGTGCGGTTCGGCTTCGGCGTCATGATTGCCGAATACGATTGCAAGAGGAATGTCCTTTTCTGCAATCGGCTCAACAATTTTCTTTATCGTTTTACGCATGTAGTCATAAGTAAACTCCTGCCAATAGCCGCTTATGTTGTCGCCGCCGAAAACAACAAGGTCCGGCTTCGCAAGCTCCACACAGCGGCGGATAACATTGAGCGTTTCTGCGGATCTGTTTATCGGAATTGAGCGATTCTCGTCGTCGTCCATTTCGGGATCGACCTCATGAATATCCGTCAGGTGAAGAATACAAAATTTTCCGTCCTCGCCGAAGCGGAGAGGGGATTGACCGTTTCTGATGTGTTTATGTGAATTAGGTAAACCCGTTGCCATAGCTGACCTCCGAAAAAATTATTAAATATATAATAATCTTTTAATCTGAGCCTGTCAACAAAAAGCACCGACAAACCGTGATGATTTGCCGGTGAATTTTTATTCAGCGTCAATTTCTGCTTTGTCGAAGATGAGTATCGCCTTGAACAGGTCGCCGTCAACGGCAATCTCAAATTTGCCGCCCTGAAGCTCGGTCAAGCTCTGGATAATCGAAAGCCCGAGCCCGTTGCCGTCGGTGTTTCTTGCCGAATCACCACGGGCAAAACGCTCCAAAAGTTCCTCGGGGGTTGATTCGATTTTCTTTTCGGAGATGTTTTTCAGCTCAATCTTTACTTTGCTATCCTCAATTTCCATAACGTTAAGGTAAACTCTTGTATTCGGCATAGCGTATTTTGAAATGTTGCTCAGAAGATTTTCAAAGATACGCCAAAGCTTTTGACCGTCGGCGGTTATATAGATATCCTCCTGCGGTATGTGGTCTTCAAAAGTGAGGTTCTTCTCTTCAAGCTTGGAGCCGAAATCATCAAGTATCTGTGAAATAAATATTCCGAGATTAAGACTGTCAAGATTTATCTTGACCGAACCTGTTGTGATCTGCGACACATCAATAAGATTCTGCAAAAGATTTGTCAGACGCTTTGACTGTTTATTGATGATTTCATAGTATTCATTCAGCTCGGCTTCGCTGCATTTTCCGGAACGAATAATGTCCGTATAATTGATTATTGAGGTCAACGGAGTTTTAATATCATGGGAAATATTTGCTATAAGCTCACTTCTCATTTTTTCGTTTTTGTTCTTTTCTTCAAGTGCATTTATAACGTCGTCCTTGAGAGTAATAAAGTTATCGTTAATTGCCTTAAAATCGCCGAACATAACCTTTGAGTCAAGGTTTTCGCCATAATCTCCGTTGGCAAGTCTGTTGCCGCTTTCACGCAGCCGGTTAAAGTTGATTGCAATAACGAAGAGCAATGTTCCGACGATGAATGCCATAGTGACCTGAACAAGTGCAAATACGGAGAAGTTATAGGAAAGACCTTTGGATTTGAAGCGGAAATAGTTGAAGATTATGAGGCCGAGATCCAGAGCTAAAACAGAACTGACGGTGATAATCAGCTTGCCGACAAAAGGCATTTTGAAATAGCCGCTTTCTTTACTGCCGCCTTTTCCCCTGCGTATTCGTTCGATAGCTTTATAAATAAGAGTGTTTCTGAAAATATGTCCCGCCTTAATTCTGACGGCAAGAGAGAGAAAATAAATGAGCATTATGCAGAACACAACAAAAGCAAGAATCGCACACGCTGCATTCCACAGAACGATATCGTCCTCTCTGGTTTTGTCGGCGGACATTAGCACGATCATGGAAATTACAAATCCGTTCATTGCGACGGTCAGAATTGAGAATAAATCGAACGGAATTTTGTCGATGAACCGCATATGACCGGGAGTGTAGTTGATGTTGACCATGAGCACGGCGACGATTGCCATACCGGTAACAAGGGCAATGAACATTACAACAACGATGAAATATTTGAGGTTGTTGGCTGTTTTGATAAGCCGAGCCGTTAGCCGGAAGGTGTCGTCGGCAGAAAGGTCTTTTTTTATCTTGATTTGTATGGTAACGGGACGCATTCCTTTGATCGTTACATCATAAAAGCTTGTTGTTCTTGTCGTTTCAAAGCAAGTTTCCTCATTGAGACTGGCCGCAGGCTCGCCGAGGGTATACATTTTATTGTTTGAGGTTGCAACAATTATCAGATTTGTTTTATTGTGGTTCTGATATTTACCACAAAGGGTTTTATATGTAATAGTGTCCTTTTCACTTTCTGCCCTTTTATTGCTGTAAAGCGGGTTTTCGGTGTAATTCGCCGCTGTGCTATTATCAATATTGCTTTCTTTCAGCTTGTTTTCGGCCTCTTTTTCAAAGGTTATCAGTACGAATTTTTCAATGTCAGAGTATTCCTTATCGACCTTTTCTTCCATCAGCGTGTAAAAAGTATCCTGAGTGGTGCCGACTTTATCGTAGAATCCGTAATCCGCCATGTAGCTGACCTCAAGAAACATGGTAATGACTATTGTCATGCAAATGAGGTAAAGAACCACCGCCGTTATTTTATCCGACAGGGTTTTCAGCTTTATTTTCATCAGCGATCTCTCCTTTGCATTTTATACCCGTGCCCGTAAACGGCAACGATATAATGAGGATTGGCAGGATCAATTTCTATTTTCTCTCTTATGTGACGTATATGAACGATGACGGTGTTTTCTCCGCCGAATGCACTGTCGTTCCATACGTTTTTGTAAATCTCTTTCGGTGAAAAAACACTGTCAAGGTTTTCCATAAACAGCTTGAGAATGGAGTATTCGGTCGGAGTGAAGTTAACCTCATCGCCGTCAACAAGAACCTTTTTGGAAACGTCGTCAATCAGAATGCCTCCGTTGCGAAGATATTGACCGACGGGAGCTTTGCCCAGCTTAAGATAGCGTCTGAGCTGAGATTTGGTTCTTGCAACAACCTCAACGGGGTTGAACGGCTTGGTTATGTAGTCGTCGGCTCCGACATCAAGACCGAGTATTTTGTCGTAGTCCTCACTTTTTGCCGTTATAAGGATAACGGGAACATTGTATTTTTTTCTTATTTCAGTCGTTGCTTCAATGCCGTCCATCTGCGGCATCATAACGTCCATAAGAACAAGCTGAACGTCGTTATCGGCCAAAAGCTCCAAAACCTGTTTGCCGTTATAGGCTTCCAAAACATTGAAGCCCTCGGAGGAAAGATAAATTTTTAATGCACGAACAATGTCCTTGTCGTCATCGCAAGCAATAATGTTAATCATATTTCGGGTACTCCTCTCCTATTCTGCGTAAATTATAGAATAAAAGGAAACAAAACACAATGTTTTTAGCCAAATCTTAATCAAATCTTAAGAATTCGGATTTTTACGAAAAAAGCCGCCGTGGAAAATGATTCCATGGCGACATTTAAAGCTGATATCGGCATTATTTTTTGAAAAGGCCCAAAAATCCGCCTTTTTTCTCTTCCTCCGATGTTTCAATCGACGTGACCTTGTAGCCGGTATCGTCAATTACCTTGCGGAGTTTACCTTCATCAAGTGGCTTTTCCGTTAAGATGACCGTTTGCTTTTTTGCGTGGGAGGAAGTAACCTTTTTTACCTTGAATTCACGGCGAATAGCATCGTTGATATGGCTTTCGCACATTCCGCACATCATGCCGTCAATTCCCATTGTGATTTTCAACATTCGTATCATCCTTTCTGTTTGCTATATTATATAATAACGCTTTTACTTTCGTTGTGCAAGCAAAAGTTATGCCCGTTACTGCCGCGGCAAGTATAATTTCTTTAAACTCGTTCATTATTCTGTGCCCTTAAGAGCTTCGACCATGTCGATCTGCTTGTTCTTGCGAGAAACCATGAGACTGACGAGAAGCGACATTCCGACTGTCAGAGCAATGCTGATTACAACCGAGAATACGCTGATTTGCATTTTCATTTCATATTCGCCGGCAAGAGCCTTCAACAGATAATCGAGTGCGCCTATTCCTGCCGGAATTCCGAGAATAACGCCGACAAGAGAGAGCCACAGGTTTTGTCCGATAAGCAGCTGCCCGATTTTTTTATCTTTAAATCCGACAACCTTAAGAGTAGCCATTTCACGGTATCGCTCCGTGTAGCTCATAACGCCGAGGTTGTAAAGAACAACAATTCCGAGAACAAGAGCACCGAGGACGAGAATAACGATCATCGTGTTGAAAATATCGATAAAGGTTTCAAACGAATCTATTATCATCTGCTTCGATTGGATGCTTTTGATACTTGAATCGGTTGAGATATCCGATTTTTGCGTTTTTGTGTAGGCGGAATCGAAGGTGAACGGAAGCTTGATTTCTTTTGCGTAATCAGAGCTTATTGCAATACTTTCGGAAACACTTCGCATTATCTTGCTGATTTTTACAGTGTATTCCTTGTCTGTGCCGAATGGACTGAATGTCAGCTTGTCGCCCTCTTTAACATTGAACTCATCCGCAAGTCTTTCGCAGATAAATGCACCGTCGCAAGGAAGTTTTATATAATCCGTGTCATCGCCGGGGAAGGCAATCAGGTCGTGTTCGATTTTGTAAACATCGACTGAAATTGTTTTATCCTCTGCTTGAACGCTGACGGATGCACTAAGGTCAGCGGAGTATTTCTCCGTGAGCCTGTCTTTTTGTTCGTCCGTTGCGTTTTCCGTGAAATAAATTCTTGAAGAATATTTCATTGCACCGTCGTAGTAGGTGTCGAGAAAAGCGTGCATTGTGTCTCTCATGCCGAACGATGCCATGATAAGCAGCGTACAGCCGACAATTCCGATAAGGCTCATCGCCGTGCGTGATTTGTGACGCACAATGTCACGAAGATTCCAACGTGTTCCGAACGAAAGCTTATGGAAAAGCTTTGTCCTTTCAATAAGCATCGGTTTCATCTTCTTCGGCGAATAAGGTCTGAGTGCATCGGCCGCTGTACCGGAGAGCATCTTCCTGACAGAGAGAAAACCGATGAGTGTAAGGACTGCGATTATTGCCGCAAGAATGTAGTAACAGAAATTCGGAACATAGAGCTTCCATTCAGGCATATCAAAGTATGTACCCATCATTCCGTTGGGATTCATAATGTACCATGCAATGAAGAATCCGATACCGACACCGATTGCCGAGCCGATGATTCCTATCATGAATGCATAGGATGTGTAGTGCCTGAGAATTTGCTTATTTTTAAAGCCAAGAGCTTTGAGCGTACCGATTTGCGTCTTTTCCTTTGCTGTCAGACGATGCATGGTTGTAACCATTGTCAAAACGGCAATGAGCAGGAACAGCGTCGGCAAAATCGAGCCCATCGTCTGACCCTCTTCAACCTCTCCGTGAGCATTTGAATATGAAGCGGATTCGTCCTTTGTGAGAATAAGTGCTGTGTTGCCGAGAGCGTCATCCGCTTTCTCCGTAAAGTCCTTTTTGGACATTGACGAAACGACATTAATCTGCGGATAATAGTCCCTGCCGATTGCCTTTTCATACATAACAGGGGAGACATAGGCAAATCCGAATGTGTTGTAATCAGGCATGAGCTGGCTTGAATCACGAACGCAGATAAGCTGTTCTCCTGATTTGATAAGACCTTTTATCACGCCCTTCATCTCAATGCCTTTGTAAGCGAGAGTTATGTTGTCGCCGACCTTGAAATCATTTGCGTCGGCGTATTTGTCGGAAAGCCACACGCCGTCGGTGCTTTTGGCGTCGTATTTATCGCCGTCTATAACAAGCATTCCCGAGACCTTTTCGTTTGTCGTGACCGTGAGTGCAACGGAGTCGTCTTTTCGATTCATCACATCGGCGGCAACGCTGACATATCGGCCGGCGTTGTCAACTCCGTCAATGTCGAATATCTTTTTCAGGTCGTCGGCTGAATAGCCTTTTTCCGAGATGATGCGATAATCGGCATAACCGGTTTCATCAAAAAATGACGAGGTGTTGCCTTCAATGCTGTACCATTCCATGTTGAAGCCGACAAATATTCCCGTGCCTATGGCAATCATTATAATCATCGAAATGAATTGAGCACGGTAAAGACCCATTGTCCTCCAAAGCTTTTTGAATAACATATCGCCACCCCTTTACCAGTCGATGCTGTCGGCAGAGGCGGGATTTTTCTGTTCCTCCTGCGAAACAATCTTTCCGTTTTTAACTCGAACAACCACGTCTGCCATTTTGGCAATGTTTTGATTATGGGTAACGATTACGATTGTTTTGCCATAGTCACGAGCCATTTTAAGAAGAAGCTTGAGCACCATAACACCTGTTTCGGAGTCGAGCGCACCCGTCGGCTCGTCACAAAGAAGAATTTTCGGGTTCTTAGCAAGTGCACGGGCGATGGAAACCCTCTGCTGTTCACCGCCGGAAAGCTCGGACGGAAAGTTCTTCAAATGGTCGGAAAGGCCGACCTCTTCAATCATTTTTGTTGCCGAGAGAGCGTCCGGTGCAATCTCTTTGACAAGTGCAACATTTTCGTGAACTGTCAGCGTCGGAACAAGGTTGTAGAACTGGAAAACGAAGCCGACTTTTTCTGCTCTGTATTCGGCAAGCTCATTGTCCGAAAGGGTGGAGATATCCTTGCCCTCAACGAAGATTTTACCGTCCGTCGGGCTGTCAAGACCGCCCAAAAGGTTGAGCAATGTGCTCTTTCCTGCACCGCTCGGACCGAGAACAACGACAAATTTGCCCTCGTCAAGCTTCATGCTGACGTTATCCAATGCCTTAAGCTGATGGTCACCGCTTTGATAAACACGGCTGACGTTTTTGAATTCAACAATAGCCATAAATCCCTCACATTCCGTTAGCTTATGCTAACTGAGAATTTTTATTTAACAGATGACCCGAAGGCCATCTGCATGTTTCCCTGAATTATATTAAACGGGTTTACAATTCAGTGCTGGTTAGCTTCTGCTAACTGACGCCCTTATTGTAGCACCGCCCGCACTTAATGTCAATATTTATTTCTGAATTATACGGAAAAATTGTCTGCGTTGCAAATATTGCTTGCTTTTTTTCTTGCTTCTTGTGTTATTATGTTCATGAGAAGTACTTCTTTCTTTGGTTATGTTTTTGTAGTGAATCACATTATACGATATTTTGAAGTTACTTCTCTTTTTTATTGGGTCATATCATTTTAACACATACAAAAATAAACTTTTTCTTATTTATTTTTTGATAGAAAAACTCAGTCCGTTTCCCATGAATGGACTGAGTTGTTTTTTTACATCACGGCACATTCGGCGATACGCTTTACACACTCGCCGTCGCATGCTCCCATGAACTTTTCCCTGAATGCGGGGATTCTGTCGGCACGAAAATCATTATCCTGTATTGCCTTGATTATTTCATCGTTATTTATAACAATCTTGCCCGGAACAAAGCTCTTGTAATCAAAATAAAAGCTTCTGTCGTGCTCATACTCTTCAAGGTCATACGCATAGAAAAGCATCGGCTTGTTGAGCAAAGCATACTCAAATATCAGCGACGAATAATCGGCAATCAGAATATCTGCGGCACAAAGTGCAGTTTCGATTTTCAGGTTCTTTGAGCCGTCGAAAATAAAGTCACCGTACTTCTCTTTTTCATCTTCGGTTAAGCCGAATTTCTTCGCCGTAAACGGGTGCAGCTTCATAACGAGTGCATACTCATCGCCGAGAGCCGCTTTAAGCTTTTCATAATCAAGCGGATTTTCGTTATAAGCTGCGGTCGGCGAATTTCCTCTGAACGTCGGTGCATAGAGAATAATTTTTCTGTCACCGATCTCAGGGAAGATTTTCAGCAGCTCCTCACGCTGAGAAGAGACAAAATTCTTATCGAAATAAACATCGGTTCTCGGCGTACCATAAGCCATAATTCTACGTTCGGAGCAGCGGAAAGCCTCCGCATAGCACGGAATAACCGCCTCAGACGAGACGAAAACATGTGTATATGTATTGTGCATCGGAAATCTGAGCATATCCTCACGGCTTCCGCCCCAAGCAAGGTCAAGAGTTGAATAACCCCACTTTTTGAAAGCTCCGCATGCATGCCAAAGCTGAATAACCTTTGTACCCTTTCGTGGCTGATGGGCATAGAGAGGGTCAAAATTATCGGTCAAAAAAACGCACTTGCACCGGGCATAATACTTTTGAAAAGTAATACCGAATAAAAATCTTTTCAACGGGTTCTTCGGTGAATGCATTATGCGGCAGTCATAACCTCTCTCTTTGAGAAAATCAAAAATTCCTGCCATATTGTCCGGAAGATTATCGTAATTCTGATTGTATGCAAAAAGTATAAGTTTTTCGTTTATCGGTTTTTTTGAGAACAAATTGAACGCCATTGGCCAAAGCCAAAAGAAAAGTATTTTTCTTCTGAGCAGAACAATCTTTTTCTTAATACTATTCATAAACTCACCTCGTTAATCGGGAATTATTTCAAACTTGACAAACATAACCGTCTTGCGGTAATGGATGTATGTAATATAAATATATTTTCCGTCCGTTATCGCCGCAGGATATGAGAATTCGACATCCGTGTTATCGTCTGATTCAATCAATATAGGCTTTGAAAAGCTTTTGACGAAAAACATCTTTAAAATTCATAAAATCTCCTATAAGACAAAGAGACTGTCACTTGGACAGTCTCTGAATCATCATCTTACCATTAAACGGCACGTGTAACCTTACCTGAACGCAAGCAACGTGTGCAAGCATATACCTTGCGCGGAGAACCGTTAACGATTGCCTTAACACGCTTAACGTTCGGCTTCCATGTTCTGTTTGAACGTCTGTGTGAGTGGGAAACCTTGATACCGAAAGCAACATCTTTACCGCAGAATTCGCATTTTGCCATTTGTCGGCACCTCCTTTAATTACGAATACTAAACAACATTTCATATACTAACAGATTTATGCGAAAAAATCAAGACCTTTTTGAAATAAATTTTCATTAACAGGTGAAAAACTGCAAAATCCGTCTTTATTCTATAAATTTCTTCATCAAATCGGGGCCGAAATCAATATAGTTGCCTGTTGCTTTAGCTGATTCCTCGTTAATTGACTCAACGCCGCTTTCCTTCTCCTCGGATTTATGATAGATCATGTAGGGAACAGGGTCGCTTGCATGAGTTTTGGTAACGATCGGAGTCGGGTGGTCGGGAAGAATCATAATCTTGTAATCCTCGCCGATTTCCTCGAGGCCTTTTATAATAATCGGAAGAACACGGGAGTCAATCATTTCAATCGACTTAACCTTATTCTCCGGCTCGCCTCTGTGACCGCACTCGTCGGGAGCTTCAAAATGAACATAAGCAAAATCAACTCCGTTTTTGAGCTCCTCAACGGCAGCGTTTGCCTTTCCCTCAAAATTCGTGTCAATGTAGCCGGTTGCACCCTCAACCTCGGGCGTATTCATGCCCGCCGAAATTCCGATACCTTTAAGAAGGTCAACGGCGGAAATAACCGTGCCTTTCTTATGATAAAGATCCTCAAACTTCGGGAGAATCGGCTTTTTACCCTCGCCCCAAAGCCATATCGAATTAGCCGGACGCTTGCCCTCGGCAATTCTTTTTTTGTTAACGGGATGATCCTTGAGCAAATCATAGCTTTCTTTCATCATTGCAACAAGCGGCTTTGCATTCTCCGATGTTGAAAGATACGGACCGACAACTCTGTCGGAAATATCATGCGGCGGAGTCATATTGCCGAGATCGACCGTACCGCCGTGATGAATGAGGCAGTGACGATAGCTTACGCCGTGGTAAAAATCAAATTCACCGCCGCCGAAATGCTCTTGAACCGTTTTGATAATCTCGGCTGCTTCGGCACTCGAAATATCGCCTGCCGAGTAGTCAACCATCGTCTTATCTTCATAATTCGGCTCGTCGGAAAGCGTTACAACATTGCATCTGAGTGCAATATCGTCATCCGCCATTTTAACGCCGATGCTGACAGCCTCAAGAGGAGAACGTCCCGTGTAATATTTTTTCGGATCATATCCCATAACGCTGAGGTTTGCAACGTCGCTGCCCGGCTTGAGACCCTCGGCAACCGTTCTGACAAGTCCGACCTCGCCACGCTGAGCGAGACGGTCAAAATTCGGCTTGTTTGCAACCATCATCGGTGTTTTGCCATCGAGAGCGGGGACGGGATAATCCGCCATTCCGTCATATAATACAACAACATATTTCATATTTAGCACCTGCCTTGTGAGTATATTTTATAAACAATTCTGTAAACTCAATTTTACTGAGCCTCCCCTTGGTTGAATCAAGGGGAGGTGTCGCATGAGCGACGGAGGGGATAAAGAATAACTTGATATGCTTTTATTCCTTATCCCTTCCACCGCAAGCGGTCCCCGTCTCACTGCGGTTCGGTCACGCCACGGCTCTGACAGTCCACCGGACTGTCATTCACTACCGTGTCGACACTTCGCTACCCTTACCATAAGGGGAGGCTAATAGGTTTATTCCTGAAACAATATTTTTTCAAAGAAAAATCCTCAAAACATCTACCTAATTATTCTTAAACAACCTTGCAGACATCGACCCAGTCGCTGAAGCCCTGAGCATATTCTTCAAGCTCGTTGGGGGTAAGCTCAACCGCACTGTTTGAACTTCCGACGGCAGGAAAAACCGTATCAAATCTTTTCAGCGATTCATCAAGATACGTTTTAACGCCCTCGTTAATTCCGAATGGGCAAACACCGCCGATTTTGTGGCCTATCATGCTTTCGACTTCATCGGGTGTAAGCATTTTGGCCTTTGTCAAAAAGGTTGCTTTATATTTTTTGTTATCAATCTTGGCATCGCCGGCAGCAATAACAAGTATCGCTTCGTCGCCGACCTTGAACGAGAGACTTTTTGCAATTCGCTGACCATTAACGCCGAGTGCCTGAGCTGCAAGTTCAACCGTTGCACTTGATACGTCAAACTCTCTCACTCTGTCCTCAATGCCGAATCGGCTGAGGTACGCCTTGCCTTTTTCTATGGACATAATCAGAAAATCTCCTTGGATTCAATCTGCTTTGCAGCCATTTCAACGAATTCGTCAACGCCCATTGCGCCGATATCTCCCTCGCCACGTTTACGAACCGAAACGCAGTTGCCCTCAATATCCTTATCACCCATGAGGAGCATATACGGAATCTTCTGAAGCTGAGCTTCACGAATCTTGTAGCCTGTCTTTTCGCTTCTTGTATCAACTTCGCAGCGAATGCCTTTGGCTTCGAGCTTCTTTGCAATTTCAAACGCATAATCATGATGACGGTCAGCGATTGGGAGAAGCTTAACCTGAACCGGAGCAAGCCAAATCGGGAATGCACCTGCAAAATGCTCAGTGATAACACCGATAAAACGCTCGATTGAACCGAATACAACACGGTGGATCATGACGGGAGTATGCTTCTCTCCGTCTGAGCCTGTGTATTCAAGATTGAATCTGTCCGGGAGCTGATAGTCAAGCTGAATAGTACCGCACTGCCATGTTCTTCCGAGGCTGTCCTTGATGTGGAAGTCAAGCTTCGGGCCGTAGAAAGCACCGTCGCCCTCGTTGATTGTATAAGTCTTGCCGACGCTTGTAATTGCGTCTGCGAGTGCCTTTGTTGCAATCTCCCAATCCTCTTCCGAACCGATATGATCCTCGGGCATTGTTGAAAGCTCGATTTCATACGGAAGACCGAAAAGGGTGTAAACCTCGTCAAAGAGCTGTGCGATTCTGACAACCTCGTCACGAATCTGCTCGGGAGCGAGGAGAATATGAGCGTCGTCCTGAGTGAAGCAGCGAACACGGAAAAGTCCGTGGAGTGCGCCCGAAAGCTCGTTTCTGTGAACCTTACCAAGCTCGCCGTAGCGGAGCGGCATTTCCTTATATGAATGAGGTTCAAGCTCGTAAACAAGGATACTGCCGGGGCAGTTCATCGGCTTGATTGCGAAATCCTCGCCGTCAATAACCGTTGTGTACATATCGTCATGGTAATGATCCCAGTGACCCGAGGTCTCCCAAAGCGAACGGCGCATGATCTGCGGAGTTGAAATCTCATAGTAGCCCCACTTCTTATGAACGTCACGCCAGTAATTGATAAGAGTATTGCGAAGAACCATGCCCTTCGGGAGGAAGAACGGCATTCCCGGAGCTTCATCTCTGAGAGCGAAAAGTCCAAGCTCTCTGCCGAGCTTTCTGTGGTCACGCTTCTTTGCTTCCTCAATAGCCTCAAGGTAAGCGTCGAGGTCAGCCTGCTTTGTGAAAGCGGTTGCATAGATACGCTGGAGCATCTTGTTCTTCTCGCTTCCACGCCAGTAAGCACCCGTTGCCGAGGTCAGCTTGAACGCCTTGATTCTGCCTGTATCGGGAATATGCGGACCTGCGCAAAGCTCTGTGAACTCGCCCTGCTTGTAGAAGCTGATGTTCTCGCCCTTGTCGGCGTGCTCCTTAACAAGCTCAACCTTGTAGATTTCGCCCTTATCCTCATAATATTTGATAGCCTCGTCCGGAGTCATCTCAAATCTTTCAAGCGGAAGCTTCTCCTTGACGATTTTCTTCATCTCGGCTTCAATCTTTTCGAGATCCTCAGGAAGGAACGGCTTTTCAACGTCAAAGTCATAGTAGAAGCCGTTTGCGATTGACGGACCGATAGCGAGCTTTGCTTCGGGATAAAGTCTTTTAACTGCCTGAGCAAGGATATGCGAAGCTGTATGGCGGAAGGTTCTCTTTGCCTCCTCATCGTCCTCAAAGGTGAGGAACTCAAGCTCGCAGTCGCCCGTAATCGGGGTTCTGAGATCCTGATACTCGCCGTTGATCTTGCAGATACAAACAGCCTTGTAAAGACCCATGCCAATGCTCTTAGCAATGTCCATAGCGGTTGTGCCGTTTTCGTACTCCTTAACGACGCCGCCTTTCAATGTTACGTTTGCCATTTTATAATCATTCCTTTCATGTTTTAGGGTTTATGATACATAATACATTTTAAAATGCAGCCCGAAAGTTTTTCGGTAACTTATTTGTTCTCAGCCTCCCCTTGGTTGAATCAAGGGGAGGTGTCGCATGAGCGACGGAGGGGATAAAGAATAACTTGATATGCTTTTATTCCTTATCCCTTCCACCGCAAGCGGTCCCCGTCTCACTGCGGTTCGGTCACGCCACGGCTCTGACAGTCCACCGGACTGTCATTCACTACCGTGTCGACACTTCGCTACCCTTACCATAAGGGGAGGCTGAAAAATTCTCATAAATTCATAGTCAACTCAAAAAATATTTAAGCCGAAATTTCCTAATAAAAACAAAAAAGCTCCATCCCAAAACAGGGATGAAGCATAGCTCCACGGTTCCACCCGTATTGCAGTCAAGGACTGCCACTCGAATGCCTTAACGCGGCGAACGGCGAACCTTATTTCGGAACGCACTCCGCAGTGGTAGCTGATTCCGAACACCGATGCGCTCGCACCAAATGCACATCTCTCTGAGGATATTCCAACGAAGCAGCCTTCTGCATCAACGTTTTTAATATTGTCTACATTTTATAACGTTTTATTTTTATTGTCAAGTGGCAAATCAAGGATTTTTTTAAAAATTAAAGATGCTTTCTCAGTGCCGATTTGGTTGAGCAGACCATATCCTTAATAATTTTCAGCTCCGTCAGAGTGCAATCTCCAAGCTCACAGTCAATTTCATCGGTTGCGGTCGTTTTGCTCTCTCGCTTTTCCTCAAAAAGAATGCTGTCGGTGCTTACATTAAGCACAACGGCAATAGCGGCAAGCACAGGCAGGCTCATTTTTGTGTTGCCTGTTTCGATATGACTCATATGGGTTGTTGAAATGTTAATTTTCTCCGCCAAGGCCTCTTGCGATAAGTTCAACGCCCTGCGATATTTTCTTATTCTCTGTCCTATTGCATAATAATCCACAAAAATCGCCCATTTCATTAATTTATACTTGAATTATATAGGCGGTTATGTTAATATGGACCGGAACCGTCGGCTTAACCGGCGGTTCTGATTTGGAACATGAAAGGATATAGATTTGCTTTCCTGTTCTTTTCAAGATGAAAAATTTTTATATTAATCATTAGGGAAGAGGTGAATTTTTTATTCTCGCATCAGGTCGATCAAAACATTTTAAGGAGGAAATTTTTGTAATGAAAAAATTTGTGTCAATTTTATTATGCTTAATTTTCATGACAAGCATGTGTGTATGTTCAAATGTCAATGTCAGTGCTAAATCATACATTACAAGCTCTAGCTCTGCTGACGGCAGTGATTACACAAACATCACTAAATTGGCAAACAAACTAAACCAAGTTTTCAAGGGAGACATTGGACTTTATTCAAATAGTGCATGTACCAATTCAGTTTCAGCACCATTGGGCTCAAGAAAAATGATTGGTCCGACGGAGAAGGCTTCAAATCAGTATTGGATTAAAAGCAACACTACTGGAAAAATAAATAGTGGTTGGCAATGCTATATTTACGCTGATGCCGTTTATAACACTTTATTTAATGAATGGGTAGGAAAAGGTACTTCGTTATCTCATTCTCATAAGGTAATGGGCGGTGGAAAAAGCTCTGTTTCATACAATGATTTTAAAAACATAGGAGTTCGTACAGGTGCTATAATGCGAACGACAGTAAACTCAAATGGTTCATGGAACGGAAATAAGGGCCATTCATTAATTATCCTATCATATAATTCTTCGGGAATAAAATATATAGAGGGAAATGGTGACGGAAAAGGTTTAGTTAGAATTGCGAATCTTTCATGGTCGGAATTTAATTCAGGCCAGTTAAAAGGCAGATCAAGATATGTTTGCTTTATAATACAGCCTACTGATAGTTATTATGATGATTTATATCCGAATAACAATGCTAAAGTTTCATTTGATAAAAGCTCAATATCTTTGGGACTGTCGAGCAACAATACTGCAACCGTAACAGCAACAATCAGCGGAAATTACGCTCATTGGGAAAGCAGTTGGAATGGAAAGTATATAAACGCAGAAAGATCTATAAACGGAAATACGTTTACTTTTAAAATAAGTTCAAGAACAGCCGGATCTTCTATACTTTCACTAAAGTGTCAAGATGAAAATTACAATACACTTTCAGAAGCCTCAGTTAATATAAACATAACATACGACAGAAAAGATGATTTTTCTTTTTCCTATGATCCTAACGGAGGATCGGGAGATACATTACCGTTTAAAGTAAAATATGGTGATGATTTTACAGTTCTTAATAATACTTGTTATAAAAAAGGATATCATTTTAGCGGTTGGAATGTTAAACGAGTTTGTGATAATACTTGGTATGTAGCTGGAGTAGGCTGGTGCAGCGAAACAACCATTAAAAACACTAATTACGCAAAAAAAGTATATTCAAACAGACAAGGGGTTACTTTGGACCCAACGTGGACGGACGGTCTAAGTTCAGCTTCATCATACATATTCTACGCTACATGGTCAGAAAACAACATGAGCGTATCATACAATGGTAACGGCGGCACAGGAAGTATGGAAAACACCTCATTTGACTTTACATGGGACTATGAAATCCCATCGTGCAAATTTGTGCGACCTGGATATTCTTTTGTTGGTTGGAATATATACCGTATAAATGACGGTACATGGGCAACTGTTGGTTACGGCTGGTTAACGGAATCGGAGCTTGCAAGTCAAAATGTTAATAAACAGGTTTTCAGCTACGGTGAATCATATCGTATTGATAATTCATGGTCTAACGGCTGTTCCGATGATTATTATCAATATGAGGCATATGCAATCTGGAAGAAAAATACTTTTAACATCTGCTTTGATCCTAACGGCGGTGTAGGCACTTCATATATTGATTCATTAGAATTTGAAGATAATTTGGTTTTGCCGGAATGTCCGTTTACGAGAAATGGCTATACATTTGACTATTGGAATGTTTACAGAGAAAATGACGGTACATGGGCAACCGAAGGTTACGGTTGGCTGACATCATCTCAGCTCGAAAGTCAAGGCGTTGATAAACAAATTTTTGAGGTTGATGACAGTTATGTAATTGATGATTCATGGTTAAGTGGTTGCAACGATGTGTATGTTGATTTTGTTTTAGTTGCTCACTGGAAACCTAATACCTACGCCGTTTCCTACAACGTGAACGGCGGAACAGGTTCGATTGCAAGTCAGACAAAGACTCACGATACAAATCTTACTCTTACAACAACCAAACCGACAGGCAAGAGCTTCACTGTTACATACAACGCAAACGGCGGAAATGTTTCTTCTTCAAGCAAGACTGTTTCGCAGACCTTTACAAATTGGAACACAGCAGCAAACGGCAGCGGCACGGCATACAATGCAGGCACAACATACAGTGCAAACGCAAGCGTAACACTTTATGCACAGTATGCAAATCCTTCAATCGGCTCTCTCCCGACTCCGACACGCTCGGGCTACGGCTTTGACGGTTGGTACATTGCCGCAAACGGCGGAACAAAGATTACCGACTCGACAAAGGTGACGGCAAACACGACCGTATATGCACACTGGAAAGCAAACGCTTACACCGTTTCCTACAACGCAAACGGCGGCAGTAATGCTCCAGCTTCACAGTCGAAAACTCATGACGTAAATCTCACACTCAGTTCAGCAAAGCCGACGGGCAAGAGCTTCACTGTTACATACAATGCTAACGGCGGTACGGTTTCTACATCAAGCAAAACTGTTGCTCAGACATTCACGAATTGGAACACTGCGGCAAACGGAAGCGGCACGGCATACAATGCAGGCGCAACATACAGTGCAAACGCAAGTGTAACGCTTTATGCACAGTATGCAAATCCTTCAATCGGTTCTCTCCCGACTCCGACACGCTCGGGTTATGCCTTCGACGGTTGGTACACTGCCGCAAACGGCGGAACAAAAATCACCGACTCAACAAAGGTTACAGCAAACACGACCGTATATGCACACTGGAAAGCAAACGCTTACACTGTTTCCTACAACGTAAACGGTGGAACAGGCTCGATTGCAAGTCAGACAAAAACTCATAATACAAATCTTACCCTTACAACGGCAAAGCCGACAGGCAAGAGCTTTACTGTTACATACAACGCTAACGGCGGTACGGTTTCTACATCAAGCAAGACTGTTGCTCAGACATTCACGAATTGGAACACTGCGGCAAACGGCAACGGCACAACATACAATGCAGGTGCAACATACAGTGCAAACGCAAATGTAACGCTCTACGCACAGTATGCTAACCAATCAATCGGTTCTCTCCCGACTCCGACTCGCTCAGGATACAACTTTGACGGTTGGTACACTTCCGCAAACGGCGGAACAAAAATCACCGACTCGACAAAGGTGACGTCAAACACAACCGTTTATGCACACTGGACGAAGAATGCTGAAACAAAAGCAGTCGTTGAAGATGTCAAAATCGAGCACAATGCTACGGTCAACTACAAATCGACATATATGCTTTCGCCCGAAATTACAGCTGACAAGGGTGCAAAATACACGGTGAAGTATTCATCATCTAATACAAAAGTTGCAACGGTTGATGAAAACGGCAAGATTTACGGTGCAAAGAAGGGTAATGCAACAATTACCTGTACTGTTACCGACAGCTACGGAAACATTGTGACAGACAAGTGCAACGTTAATGTTGATTATTCAGGTGCACAATGGTTCATTATCATCGTTCTTTTCGGTTGGATTTGGTACATTTAAATAATATTTCGACCGCTCCGCTTGGGGCGGTCGTTTTTCTTGTCTCGAAATATTGGAAGTGCTACGAGAGTCAAAGAAGAACATTTCGCAGTGGGCATCGACCCCTACGATAAGTGCAGAAAAGGACAAAGTGCATGACGTGCCGCTCATATCATGTCGCCAAAGGTGGCTGTTGTTATCACAGCATTGTGAATTAAAATCACCGCATAGCAAAAACGCCGCCCTGGTGATTTTGTTTCACCCTAAGCCGCTGAGTACACCGGTCTATTTGGTCGATGTGGTCATAGTCACCTACGAATCGTGCGTTTTCCGAATCTTGCCACACCGAAGGATTCTGATAAAACCCGATTTGGTGCGACATCATTCCGTTTCCATACAGCCAAGATAAATTTCTTCTGACTTTTCATTCCTGCAAAATACGTAATTCTTCCATATAATTCAGAAAATAAATAAGAAAAAGTTTAATTTTGTATTGACTTTTCTGTTTTTATTTGGTAGAATATTTGAGCGTTGTTAAGCAACGAGGGCCATTAGCTCAGTTGGTTAGAGCAACCGGCTCATAACCGGTCGGTCCGGGGTTCGAGTCCCTGATGGCCCACCAATTTAATATAGGGGTATAGCTCAGTTGGTAGAGCAGTGGTCTCCAAAACCACGTGCCGAGGGTTCAAGTCCTTCTGCCCCTGCCAGAATGAAAGAGTCGCAGAAGTGCGGCTCTTTTTTTCGATAAGGACTTGAACCCGAGAGGGTCTGAGCGTCAAGAAAACAGTCCTGTGGACTGTTTTTAGCGAGGAGAGGTGAGCCGGGTACTGTTGCACGGCAACGGTTGGCGAGCCATAAGAGTGCGAAGCACACGGCAAGTCCTTCTGCCCCTGCCAGGAATGCTTAGGATTATCAATGATCCTAGGCGTTTTTCTTTTGCCTTTTTACAACTGAAAAATACGGCAAAATTAAAATTTGATGTAAATCAATAGTTTCTACGGGCGACGAACGGGCGACGGGATGTCGGCGTGGACGATTAAGCGCATTTAACTCAGTAAAGAATTGAATAGGAATATAAAAGAAATATATATTATTAATATTGTCATAAGCTCTTTTTGTTAGGTGAAAAGCTAAATACCGCAAATGCGTAAAGTAAAATGCATCAAATATGTCAAGAAGAAAAATCGTACAGTGTTTGTGTGAAACCGAAGTTATAATTCAATTGACAAAATTAGACAAAGTGGTATAATAAAATGCAAAGAGGGGTTGACAATGATATGAAAATTTGCGACAATCTTAACAGACAGACAGACAGACAGACAGACAGACAGACGTAATTGTCTGCGATTTTGTGTATCGAAATATAAATAATTGTGCTAAACCAACCTGACAGGGCTTGAACATCAAGCCTTGACGGGTTGGTTTTCTATATGAAAGACAAAACTTGAAGTATTCTGAAATCAAAATACCTCAAGTGATCACTAAAATTAGGTTGAAAATTTTAGCGGTTAATTACCTGCTTTACAAAGTTTATGAGAAACAACTAAAGAGAACAGAGGAGATTTTTATGGCTGTTTTTAAGTGTAAAATGTGCGGTGGCACAATAGAATTTAATCAAGGCGATACAGTCGGAGTATGCGATTCGTGCGGAACAAAGCAGAGCTTGCCCGTCGGTCTTGATGACGAAAAGAGAGCCAATCTTTACGACAGAGCTAATCATTTTCGCCGCAATAACGAATATGACAAGGCGATGTCGATATATGAGCAAATCCTTAATGAAGACAGCAAGGATGCCGAAGCATATTGGTCAATCATTCTCTGCCGTTACGGTATTGAATATGTTGAAGACCCCACGACTCATACAAGAGTTCCTACCATAAACCGTGTTCAGTTTTCGTCCGTTGTTTCGGATAAGGATTATAAATCGGCTTTGAAATACGGAACCGTTGAACAGAAAGAAATTTACAAGGCGGAAGCACGCAAGATAGATAAAATACAGAAGGGTATTCTTGAAATTTCATCAAAAGAAGAGCCTTTTGATATATTCATCTGCTACAAGGAAACGGACAACAGTGGACGCAGAACACCCGATTCCGTACTTGCAAATGATTTGTACCATCAGCTGACACAAGAGGGCTACAAGGTATTTTTCTCAAGAATTACTCTTGAAGATAAGCTCGGTCAGGAGTATGAGCCATATATATTTGCTGCACTCAACAGTGCAAAGGTTATGGTCGTGCTTGGCACAAAGCCCGAATATTTCAATGCTGTATGGGTCAGAAATGAATGGAGCAGATATCTTACACTTATCAAAAACGGTGAAAAGAAAATGCTCATTCCTGCATACAAGGACATGGATCCGTATGATCTGCCCGAAGAATTTTCACATCTTCAGGCACAGGATATGTCAAAGCTTGGATTTATGCAAGATCTCATTCGTGGAATAAACAAGATAATCACGAAAGATGAGCCGAAAGAAACAATTAAGGAAACAGTCGTTGTTAATGCTAATAATTCAAATGTAGTGCCGCTGCTTGAAAGAGTATCGATTTTTCTCGAAGACGGCAAATGGAACGATGCAAATATTTATTGTGAAAAGGTGCTTGATATTGACCCGAAGAATGCACAGGCGTATCTTGGCAAGCTTATGGCGGAGCTGAGAGTTAAAAGCCGCAAGCAGTTAGCCGACTGTGCACAGCCGTTTGATAATTTTGATAATTACGGCAAGGTTATTCGATTCGGTGACGAAAAGCTCGAAAACGAGATTCGTGGATACATATCACACATTAAAGAACGCAACGAAAATAATCGCCTGACAGACGCCTATACCAATGCAATAAACGCTATGAATTCCGCTAAAACAGAAGCTGATTTTAAGGCTGCCGCACGCGCCTTTCAAAGCATTTCTGATTTCAAGGATTCAAAAGAAAAGGCAAAAGAATGTCTTGAAAAAGCCGAAGCAGCTCGCAAGGATGCTATTCTTGCAGACGGCAGAGAAAAGATGTATGTTGAGAGTATTTCAAGCTATGAAGGTGCTATCAAACTGTTTGAATCTGTTTCGGGTTGGAGAGATGCTAACAAGCAAATAGCAGTTTGCAAGCAAAAAATAGAACAGCTCAAAATAAAAGAAGAAGAGGATAGACTTGAAGCCGAGCGCAGGACTGAAAAACGCAGAATCGAAAAAGAAAAAACAAAAAAGAAATATATTAGAATTGCAAAAATTGGAGGACCGATTCTGGCTGTTGTAATAGTTTTTATAATCATATTGAATACAGTTATTATTCCGAAGCAAGAATACAGTCTCTTAGTTGCACAATACGGCAAAGAATCGGCAGATAAGTTAGTGAAAATAGATGTGGGGGACACCTACACATTTGGTACATATGAGCAAGATAATAATTTCTCAAATGGGAAGGAGGCAATTGAGTGGATAGTTCTTGCTAAAGATGGTAATGAGTTATTGCTGATCAGCGACAAAGCACTTGATTGTCAACCATATAACAAATCATGGGGTGATGTTACATGGGAAACCTGTTCTCTGAGAAAGTGGCTGAATCAAGATTTTTTGGATGTCGCATTTTCTGACAGCGAAAAAGATAAAATATCGACAGTTGCTGTTCCTGCAACAAATAATCAAAAGTATCACACTAATGCAGGTAATTCAACTCGAGACAAAGTGTTTATACTTAATATAGATGAAGCTAAAAAATATTTTGAAACAGATGAAAGCAGGAGATGTGCCCCTACTGATTATGCCGTTTCCCAAGGGGCAAGTATGGATAACTTTTATACAACATACGGACAAGAAGCTACAACATGTTGGTTGCTACGTTCGCCCGGTGAGTCTCAAGAAAAAGCTACCAGTGTTACTTTTGCAGGTTCAATTGCCTTTAGTGGTAATTCTGGTGTATCTGATGATGGTGTTCGCCCCGCAATATGGATTTCTCTTTAAAAAGTGAAACGGTTTGCTAATGCCAAGCAATGCAACGTTTTAAGTTTAAATTTCTATTATAAAAACGGAGGAAACTTAAATGAAAGATATAATGTTCCTTTTTGGGTCGGGTGCTGATACAGATGTTAACGGACATTTAGTGTCCGGAAGCCAATTCGCTGAAAGCATAATTCAAAATAAATATGCAAAGGAAATAAATAATATAACACAAGAAGATTTTAGAAACTTTAAGCTGATAAGTCATAACAGCAAAAAGATATTCATACAGACGATAGTTCATAACGAAAATCTTGCACGTGAAATGTTATCTTCTGAAGATGATGTAAATTTGGTTATAGATTATAACAACGGAACCAAGAATTCCAATACTACTAAGAAAAAAATAACAAAAATGTGCAGAAAGTGGTACGACCTTATAACAAACACAGAAATTCCTCAAGAACAATCTGAAAAAGATGCAAAAGAATTCTTTTTGAAAAATGCTGCACTGTTTGGTTCATTGGATGAAAAATTTAATTCGCTTCGATATCCGAATAAAAAGGACGCAAATGCTAAGAGGGTAATCAATGCGTATTGGACTGTATTTATGGTAATGTTTAAAAGCTTATTCGGAGAAATTTCGGAATTAGATTTTGATGCGGTTCTTAAAAAGCTGTTAGATGAAAAAACAGTTGCGAAAAATATGTTGTCAGGACAAAGCGATTGCTATTATAACACAGTAAACAAAGTTAAGGGCAACTATCATATTGCTACAACCAATTATACGGCCTTTGTGTCCACAGCCTTTGAAAATCGAGCAAATTATTTGAACGGAAAATTGAGCTGGTTTGAAGATTTATATAATCTGACGGTATATGATTGTACCCAAGAAAGCGAACGTGACTTGATAGTAAAACACCCAAAAAACATAATCCCATTTATTTTTATACCGAGCGGAGTAAAACCTATTGTATGCCCTAAGCAGGTTAAAGAATACACTGATTTCAAAAGCAATTTAGAAAGCAGCAGTATTCTTTGCGTTATCGGTTACAGGTTCAACAGCGAAGATAATCATATCAATTCGTTTATAGCGGACTGGTTAAGAAAAGATAAAAATGTCCTGATTTATTTCAATTATAAAGAGAATACAGAGCATAAAGAGGACTTTAATTTGGAGGATTTGTATTGGATTAAAATGCTTATTGAAGGTGGAAAATATAAAACGATTGATAAAATTGAGGGTTTTAATTTTGATTTTATAGATGAGCATAAAGTTATTGACATAAAAATAAATAAGAATAATGCAAGAGAAACGGTTTCGCATTTTGTTGAGCAATACAACCAAAGAATAGCGGCAATGTAATCCATAAGATAGTTGTTAAATAAGACAGGAGGAAAATAAAATGGCGCATATTGCAGATGTAATCAAATATGAGGGTGACAACAGTACATTTATCTGGAAACATCCTCGGGAGGACTTTAACAGTCTTACGCAGCTGATCGTTCATGAAAGCCAGGAGGCAATATTCTTCATGAACGGACAGGCTCTTGACCTGTTCGGCCCCGGTCGATATACTCTTGAAACTCAGAATATCCCGAAAATCGGCGGAGCATTAAAGCACAACACAGGATTAAAAAATCCTTTCCATTGCGAGGTCTATTTCATTAATCAGACTGTTCAAATGGGATTAAAATGGGGAACCGATTCCAAGATAAGATACATAGACCCCGAATCGGGCGTGCCCCTTGAATTGGGCGCAAGCGGCGAGATGAATTTGCAGGTTTGCGATAGCAGAAAGCTCCTGGTTAAGCTTGTCGGCACGATGAAAGGAATAGCATGGGATGCCGACAGCAAGGATTTTACAAAATCTATTCAAAATTCTTTCAGACCGATGATTTCCACAGAGGTTAAAGCGAACCTTGCGACTGTAATTAAATCAAAAAAAATAAATATTCTCGAAGTTGACGAACACCTTGTTGAAATAGGTAACGAGCTTCACCAAAGGATTCTTCCGGGCTTTGAAGAGTTTGGCCTTACAATTCCACAGTTCTATCTCAATACGGTGGTTCTTCCTGAAGAAGATCCGAATTTCAGAAAGATAAGAGAGCTGTATACAATCTCTTTGCAGAAGCGAATGATTGATGCCGAAAAGGATATCAGAACATCAAAAGCGCAGGCTGAGGCGGAAATTACCGCCGCTCAAAGAGCTGTTGAAATTGAAAAGCAGGCGACTCAAACCGAAATAGCACGCCACGAAGCGGAAAGAAAAATAATTGAGTCTGAAGCAGAGGCAGAGGCGATGCGCCGTGCAGGTTACGCCGAAGCACAGGTTATGCAAGCTCAGGGAATCACCAAGAAAGACTATGTACAGGCAGATGTTCAAAAGGCTTTTGCCGAAGGCATGGGAAATATGGGAGGCTCCGGAGGCTCGGCAATGGGAGACGTAATGGGACTCGGTATCGGATTGCAGGCGGCACAAGCCATGAGCGGCCAAATCGGAAATATGTTTGGCACGTTTAATAATCAGCAGAGCCCACTTAAGTGTGCAAAATGCGGAGCAGATATTCCGCAAGGATCAAAATTCTGCTTGCAGTGCGGCGAAAAGATTGCGGCAGGTTCAAACGACGCTGTCGTTTGTCCGGAATGTGGAAAAACTGTTGCTAAAGGCAAGTACTGTTTGGAGTGCGGACATAAGTTTGTAACTACTTGTCCGAATTGCGGCAAGGAAATTCCTGAAGGTGCAAAATTCTGCCTTGAGTGCGGAACTAAAATTTAAAATGAGGGGTATATAATCATGAAAATCAAAAGACTTGCTATTACAATTTTCACAGTATTGTTTGTTGCGTTTACGCTTGTCTCATTCTTTGCATACGATAAATCATCTTCTGTCCCAATTGTTTGTGAAGATAAATCCTATGCTCAGAAATATGCAAAGCATCATAATATCGACTATAAAATTTTGTCTGATTCCGATAAGAATATCGGTCTTGTAAATCTTGACGATTTTAAGTATAACGACGACGGAACATTGGTTTCCTACAACGGAGACAGTGAAACAATTGCTATCCCCGAATCGATCAATGATACTGCTATCATCAGGGTTAAAGAAAACGCATTTGATGATGCAAAAAATTTGAAGGAGATTTATATTTCAAAAACACTCCTTATTTTTGAACCGAACAGCCTTAAGGGGGTTACGGTTTATGTCCCGGAGGATTCTCTTGTTTATAATCTTATGCAATGGAAGGATAAGAATAAAATTGATCTCTCCGTCGGAGAAAATACAGGCGATGTTGTTGTTTCAAATTTTGATGATTTTAAGGTCTCGTCAAACGGCACGTTGGAATCATATGTTGGAGATGATTCGATTATCTCGATTCCTGCCAAAATCGGTGACTTAAAAATAAGGAAGATTGCCAAGGATGCTTTTATAACCGCAAAGCGTTTAACAAAGGTTTATCTTCCCGAAAGCCTTGAAAAATTTGAACCGATGCGTGTTGAAAACGTTGAATTCTGTATTTCAACAAAGTCCGATGCTTATAAAGATGCGAAGGATAACAAGTCAAAGGTTGATTTCTCAAGCAATACGGATCATAGCAAAATGGCGGCTTCTCTCGATGAGGACTTTGACTATAACGAAAACGGCCAAATTCTTGAATACAGAGGAACTGATCAAACCGTTGTAATTCCTGAAGAGATCAACGGAACTAAGATTATTTCCGTTAACGAAAAGGCATTTGACAAGGCAAAAGACACAAAGACAATTTATTTGCCGGAAACAATGATAGCTTTTTGGCCGGAAACTCTTGACGGAGTAAAGGTTTATGCTCCAAGCGACGCTCCCATCAACAACATCTACGCCGATAAAAAGTTTGATTATGTTACATATGCAGATTCATATTATGTGAACTTTTATTCGGCGAACATTCCCTACTCGTATGATGATATTTCAAATGACGAAGTGAGGGTAAACAGCTATAACGGCGAGGACAAAAATATCATTATTCCGGAAACGATTGACGGCAAAAAAGTGACAGCTATCAGCGTGGACGCACTCGGTGTCGGAGCAGAAAGCATTTTGATTCCCGGTACAGTCGATAAAATTGAAACAAAGCTTTATACTGCAAAATATGATGCGGCCTTTTATATTGGTTTGGTAATCGCATTACTGGGATTTGCTTTGGCTTTAGTTGCTGTATTGAAACTTAATCTTGACGAAAGCAAGGAAAAAACATTCCTCCGTTTAAGCTTTCTTCGCACAGCCTATACTGTTTCAATTATGTCCGTAATTCTTGCGGCTGCATATATGTTTGTACTTCCGAGATTTATAGTCACTCCCGTATGGGTTGGCGGTGTGTTCGCAGTATTGATTGTTGCGTTCGGAACAACATCTTTTATAAAGACGAATACGGCAACAGAGCTTGTTGAAAAGGCTGATAAGGAGGTTAAAGAAAAGACATTCTTTATCAAAGCGTTGACTGTTGATGCCGACGTGCTCGTTACAAAGGCACAGTCCGATGAAATCAAGAGCATTGCTAAAAAGGTTTATGACGCTGTAAGATATTCCGACCCGATGTCAAACGATAGGCTCGCAGGTGTTGAAATGAGAATAGAAAATCTCTTTGACGAATTTAAAAATGCCGTTTCTGAAAACGATGCGGCTTCTTCAAAAAAAATTGCGGCAGATTTGCTTGAAGCAATAGATGAAAGAAATAAAAAGTGTAAGATGTTGAAATAATCAAGGGGTGCAACATGGCGATTTTTAAGTGTAAAATGTGCGGCGGTTCTTTGAATGTTCAGGATCATTCAAGAATTGTTGAATGCGAATATTGCGGAACAAGGCAAACTTTGCCTAAATTGGAAAATGAAAAGACCTCCGGTCTGTTTGACAGAGCCGGAGACCTTCGCCGTCAAAATGAATTTGATAAGGCAGAAGCTCTTTATGAGCAGATATTAGAGATGGACAACACCGACGCAGAGGTTTATTGGTCGCTGGTGCTTTGTAAATACGGCATAGAATATGTTGAAGAACCGGGTACGGGTAAAAGAATTCCGACAATTCACAGAGCTCAGTTCACGTCAATATTTGCCGATGAAAATTTCAAAAAGGCATTAGAATATGCCGACGATGAGCAGCGTCAGCTTTATAATGAAGAGGCCGGCAAAATTGAGCAAATTCAAAAGGATATTATTGAAATATCTTCAAAGGAAGAGCCGTTTGACGTTTTTATTTGTTATAAGGAAAGTGACGAAAACGGTAATCGCACCGAGGACAGTGTTATAGCCTATGATTTGTATCAGAATTTAACAAAGAACGGATATAAGGTATTCTTTTCGAGAGTAACACTTGAAAGTAAGCTCGGAACAGCATATGAGCCATATATTTTCTCTGCTTTAAATTCTGCAAAGGTTATGATAGTAATCGGTACAAAGCCGGAATATTTTGACGCTGTATGGGTTAAGAATGAGTGGAGCAGATTCCTCAAGATGATGAAAGAGGATAAATCCAAAACGCTGATTCCGGCATATAAAAATATGAATCCGTATGCTCTCCCTAAAGAATTTTCATATCTTCAGGCTCAGGATATGTCGAAGCTCGGATTCTTGCAGGACATTACTCACGGAATAGATAAGATACTTGAAAGCAATAAAGAAACCGAACAGGCCGAAAATGGTTCTGTAAAGCCGACAGATAAGATCAAAAAGCTTTCTAAAAAAAATAAGATCATTATTTCGATTATTGCCCCGGTTTTGGTTGTTGCAATAATTGTCGGAGCTGTCGTTATACCGAAAGTAAAAAAAGATCCATCAGAGAATTCAAGCACAAAAATTTCGACCGATTCGTCTAAAAACGGTGCAGCATCAGATTCTGGAAATGATTCAGCAAATATTGCCGAGCCTTCTGATTTGGATTGGGACAGTTTGCAGAACGTAATGCTGTTTGTTTCTGTTGACTACGATTGTGAAAATGCAACTGCGGAAGATGCAATGAGGGCTTTATATGATGAATGCATGATCTTTCCGATGTATGGTCAGATATTTGATGACGGAGAAAGCTTTTTCATTCTTGATGGAAATTACAAAAAAGATCCAAAAGGAATTTTTACATATGATGGTACACAGGGATATGGAAAATATCCGGTAGAAAAGTTCAATTGGATTTTAGAGCATGTTATGAACGTTAAACCTAAGACTATATCTGAATTAAAAATTGATGGTAAAGTTGTTGCTTACGAAAAAGACGGATATTATTACGCAGTAAGCACCTCCAAAGGAACCCATCCGCTTGATTTCTCTATTGATGTTCAATCAAAAAAACAGCTTCCCGGTGGAAAAATTGAGATAACTGCATTTGAATCCTATGATGTTAATGAACTTACACGATCATATAATTACGTTGCATCAGTTGCAGTAAAGGATGTTGATGGAAAACACTTTTGGTCAATATATAAATGGTCATGTAAAATAGAAGAGACGCAGCGTGAAACTGCTCCTAACAATGATGATTACTATGACTATGGTAACTATTACGAAGAACCGGTTGATTATGGATATAACGATACTCAATCAGACACCGGCTTCAGTGGAATAGAGATAGACAGCAATCATTTTACCCTCACCGGCAGATAACAACTTGAAAACGCTAACGGAGGACTCGCTTGAGCCCTCCGTTTTTCTATGAAATATTCAGAACTTTGTCCATAGTTTCTGCTGCGGCTTGACTCATGCTGTCAAGGGAATGACCGTAAACGTTAAGAACCATTGTTCCGTCGCTATGTCCTAACCTTGTTGCAATGGATTTTATGTCAACATTGTTTTTAAGAAGCATAGTTGCACAAGTGTGGCGTAGGCCATGTAATTTAAGTCTGCGTATTCCGTTAGCGGCAAGAAATTTATTCCACCGCCTTGTAAAATTATTTGGATTGTCCGTCTGCCCGTCTTCACGGATTATAACTAAATCTGATAGGAATTGAATACGGCCACAACGAAACAACACCTCTTTTGACCATGTGCGATAACGAAGAAATTCCTGTCGAGCTTGCTGACTTAAAAATATTTTTCGTTTACTGCTTTCTGCTTTTTGGGGTATCTATATTGCAAGCTCTACGCGTTTGAATGTGTATTGACTAATTATGCTATATAATGTATAATTAACAAATACCGGTGTGGTTTGAATATGAATACGGTTTTGAGCAAAAGGAGACATGGCTTATGAAAATTATATCATTTAAGGATATTGCCGATTTGAATGTTCAGCCTTTGATGTGCTTTGATTGGGCAGAAGCAATGATAAGAAGCAAGAAAGAAGCTCTGCTGCCTCCTAAAATAAGCTTGAAACCGTATGACGGAGTTTTTTGCAATGTCATGCCGAGCATAATCCCCGGTTCTGATAACACCAAATGGGGCGGGGTGAAGGTTGTAACACGATATCCGAATCGTGTCCCCAGTCTTGAAAGCCGTATTTTGCTGATGAATGCAGACAGCGGAGAGTTCGTCGCTTTAATGGATGGAACATGGATTACCACTATGAGGACGGGAGCTGTTGCGGCGCACTCTATTATGCTTTTGGGCAAAAAAGATTTTGCTACAATCGGAATAATGGGATTGGGTAACGTGTCTCGTTCGACACTTTTAATTCTGGCCGACAAGCTTCAGGACAGAGAGTTTTATGTAAAACTGCTCAGATACAAAGGTCAAGAGGAAGATTTTGCCAAAAGATTTGCAAGCTATAAGAATCTTTATTTTTCTTTTGTCGATACAGCAGAAGAAATGGTTAAGGGCTCGGACGTAGTAATCTCCGGCGCAACATATCTGCCGAATGATGTTTGCCCGGATGAATATTTTGACAAGGGCGTTCTTGTGCAGCCGATTCACACTCTCGGCTTTACGAATTGTGACCTGTTCTTTGACAAGGTGTTCGCAGATGACTTGGGACATGTTCGACATTTTAAAAATTTTGATAAATTTAAGCAGTTTGCCGAAGTCTGTGATGTTGTCAATGGTAATAAACCCGGTCGTGAGAATGATGACGAAAGAATTCTTGCTTATAATATCGGTGTATCTGTACATGATATTTATTTTGCCGTTGCGATATATCATATGATGCAGGAAAGAGGTATCCTGGATTCTCTGAATGAAATAGATATGAATGATCCTACGGAAAAGTTTTGGGTTTGAAAATTCACGCAAAAAGGAGAAAGCTATGGAAAATGCAATCTTGATGGCCTCGGGCATGGGAACGAGGATGTTGCCGCTTACAGAAATTACCCCCAAGCCGTTGATAACGGTGAATGGCAAACCCATGATTGAAACGATTATAGATGGTCTCGAAAAAAGAGGGGTAGAGACTATTACTGTGGTTGTAGGATATCTCGGAGAGCAGTTTGACTACTTAACACAAAAATATCCCAACCTTGTTTTGGTTAGGAATCATGTATACGAAACTATTAACAACATTTCTTCTGTATATGCAGCTAAAGATGTCTTGCTAAAAAGCGATTGCTTTATCTGCGAAGCAGATTTGTTTGTTTCGGATATATCAATTTTTACCGACGAACTGAAAGATTCCTGCTATTATGGTAAAATGGTAGAAGGACACTCCGATGATTGGGTGTTTGAACAGGATGAGGACGGATTTATAACACGAGTTGGTAAAGTCGGAGATAATTGCTACAATATGACAGGTATAGCTTTCTTCAAAAAAGAGGACGCCAAGGTACTGTATAAGGCAATAGAAGCCGAATATGGAATTCCGGGACATGAAAATTGGTTCTGGGATGATGTCGTTAATAGGCATATTGATGAATTTAAGCTAAGAGTTCATCCGGTCAGAGCCGATCAAATTATAGAAATCGATACAGCGGCTGAGCTTGAAACGGTTAGATCGGCACTAAAGTAAAATATAAAGTTTTGGTCGTTTTATCTAATCTTAAGCCCCGAAACCATAAATCACAAAAAATCTACGCATTATGCATTGCGTAGATTTTTTTAGGACCATTGATATACAGGGGATTTAGTGCTTTTTAATCGCCGATATATAACATTATTATTTAATACGTCAGTGATTTCATAATAACTGTAATTATTGACGTGCCAAAACAATTTGCATTTATATATTTCTCTGTTCGAGGATCATTCGCTCAAGCTCTTTTGAGGCCATGCTGAGCGACTGGTCCTTTCTTTTTATGAGTACAACGCTTCGCTCGGGGATTTTTTCCTTTAGGTCGATTATGCAGACATTGTTTTTCTCTTGCAAGAATTCCTCCGGCACAAAGCCGATTCCGAGATCTGCTTCAACCATGGGCAGGATTTGATCTGCGGTGAAGGCTTCAATGTCCGGCTGAAACGGCAGTCCGTGAGCTGTGAAAAGCTTGGAATAAAATTCAAAGGATTTTGTATTCGTACCGAGTGAGATAAGCGGATAATCAAGAAACTCGGAAAGCGAGACTTTTCTGCCGATAAGAGATGAAAATGACTTTGAGCATACGGCAACCTCATTGACGGGTTTGACGGTTGTTTCCGAAAGAGATGCTGAACGAACAGTCGGAGTTGTGACAACGGCAATATCGGCAGTTCCCTCTCTCAGCGCCGCAACGGCTTGCGGAGTTGAATGGTTACTGATTTTAATATGTATACCGGGGTAAAGCATACGGTATTTTTTTAGAACGGGCAGAAGCAGGCAGTGCAGTGCGACCTCACTGGCGGCTACATAGACCGTGCCCGTTTGCATATTTCTACTTTCGGTCAGTTCGGCTTCACCGGCTTCAATGTGCTCAAAAGCAATACGGATATGACTGTACAGCCGCTCTCCTTCAGGTGTCAGCTTCATTCCGCTGTGACTTCTGAGAAACAGCGGACACCCAAGCTCACTCTCAAGGTTCTTTATTGAACGTGTGAGATTCGGCTGATTATTTAATAAAAGTTTTGCCGCTTGAGTGATATTGCCATACTTAGCAACATAATAAAAAATTCTGTAATAGTCATAGCTGATATACATAAAGCCACCTCGTATATACAAAAATGATATGATAAACATATAAATCATAGATTTTACATATAGCTACAAGCGCATTATAATATAGCCGTACTTGAAAGTCAAGGACAATTATTAATCGGATTTTAAGGGTCGTGTTACTGATGAATTACAAGAATGCAGATATGTCGGTGTTGGCTGATGAAATGAAAGACTGTCAGAAGAGGCTTGACGAATATGTTAAGAGCGGTATTTCACTTGACCTTTCACGCGGTAAGCCGTCCGCGGAACAGCTTGAGCTGTCGCTGAAAATGCTTGACGTATTGGATCATCGCAGCATTCTTGACAGCGAAAACGGAACAGACTGCCGTAATTACGGCGGACTTGACGGCATTCCTGAGGCTAAACGTCTGCTGGCTCATATTATGGGTACACATTCGGCGAATACAATTGTCGGCGGAAACAGCAGCCTTACAATGATGTTTCAGATTATTAGCCACGGCATGACGGACGGAATATGCGGCAATACTCCGTGGCAGGAGGTCAAGGACCGCAAGTTTCTTTGCCCTGTCCCCGGATATGACCGCCATTTTGCAATAACCGAGCATTTTGGCTTTGAGCTTGTTCCTGTAAAGATGAACGATGACGGACCCGACATGGACGAGGTCGAGGAACTTATTAAGGACGATAAGGTTAAGGGCATATGGTGCGTTCCGAAGTATCAGAATCCGATGGGTATTGTTTTCAGCGATGAGGTGGTTCGCCGTTTTGCACATCTGAAACCCGCGGCAGAGGATTTCCGTATTTTCTGGGACAACGCATATTGCGTTCACAATTTTGACGGCGAATGCGCTGAGATCCCCGATATAATCGAAGAATGTCAGAAAGCAGGAAACGCAGACCTGGTCTATGAGTTCTGCTCAACGAGTAAGATAACTTTTCCGGGTGCAGGTATTTCGGCTGTTGCTTCAAGTCCTGCAAACCTTATTGATCTCAAGGCATTTTTAAAATATGCAACGATCGGTCCCGACAAGCTTAATCAGCTCCAGCACGCAAGGTTCTTTAAGAGCAGTGCCGGACTTCGTTTACATATGAAAAAGCACGCTTCAATTCTCAAACCGAAATTTGACGCTGTGTATGAAACGCTTGATAGGGAGTTAGGCGACAGCGGAATTGCCGACTGGACAAAGCCGACGGGCGGATATTTTCTTTCTTTCAACACCATGCCCGGCTGTGCGTCAAAGGTAGTTAAAATGTGCGCCGACTGCGGAGTGAAATTTACACCGGCAGGTTCGACCTATCCTCACGGTATTGACCCCGAAGACAGAAATATAAGGCTGGCACCGTCATTTGCAACGGTTGAGGAAATAACCAAGGCTATCACAATTTTAAGCCTTTGCACAAAGATTGTTACGATTGAAAAGATGTTGAAGGAAAGTGACCCTGCGTGAGCGAGATTAAGCATTTTCACGGTCAGATGTCAGACCATTTCCGCACGGCTTTGTTCATCATACTTTCGGGCGGATTTCAGGATGCATATACTTATATTTCTCGTGGCGGAGTTTTTGCAAATGCACAGACAGGCAATATTGTTTTGATGAGTTCGGCAATGTTTGACGGCGACGCAAGCAGAATTCTTAAATATCTCATTCCTGTCGTTTCGTTTATATTAGGTATAGCTACCGCCGAGGTTGTGCATATGCACTTCAAGCATTATGAAAAAATACATTGGCGGCAAATAATACTGTTTTCCGAGATTATTCTGCTGCTCGTTGTAGGATTTCTTCCGCATAGAGTGGATTATCTCGCAAATGCACTCGTTTCTTATGTGTGTGCCCTACAGGTTCAGACGTTCCATAAGGTGAGAGGCCACGCCTACGCAAGCACAATGTGTATCGGAAACATGAGAAGCGGCACGGAGGCACTGTGTGTATATTATCACACGCACGATAAAGAGGTGCTCAAAAAAGCACTGACGTATTTCTCGGTCATTTTAGTCTTTGCCGTCGGTGCGGGAATCGGCAGCTTTGTAACAAGGATTGCAGGCGACAAATCAATTTGGATTTGCTGCGTCCTGTTGTCGATAAGCTTCGGTATGATGTTTGTACCGGAAAAAGAATAAAAGGAGTTTTTGAAAGATGGGCAAGATTAAAAAAGTTGTACTGGCATATTCCGGAGGTCTCGATACCTCAATTATCATTCCGTGGCTTAAAGAAAATTACGGTAACTGCGAGGTTATTGCCGTTTGTGCAAATGTCGGTCAGACGGGTGAGCTTGACGGACTTGAGAAAAGGGCAAAGGCGAGCGGAGCTTCAAAGCTTTACATTGAAGATTTGACAGACGAGTTCGTTGATGATTATGTAATTCCGACCATGCAGGCGGGTGCAGATTATGAGGGTTATCTCCTCGGTACAAGCTTTGCGAGACCCGTAATCGCAAAGAGACTTGTTGAAATTGCTAAGGCCGAAGACGCAGACGCTATTTGCCACGGCAGCACAGGTAAGGGCAACGATCAGGTTCGTTTTGAGCTTGCGGTTATGCACTTTGCTCCGAAAATGAAGATTATTACCCCGTGGCGTGAATGGGATATTCAGAGCCGTGATGAGGAAATCGACTATGCCGAGGCGCACAATATTCCTCTTAAAATCAGCCGTGAGACAAACTATTCAAAGGATAAAAATCTTTGGCATTTGAGCCATGAGGGTCTCGATCTTGAGGATCCGTCAAACGAGCCGCAGTATGAGAAACACGGGTTCCTTGAGCTTGGCGTTTTCCCGACTCAAGCACCCAACAAGTCGGAATATGTCGAAATTGATTTTAAAAAGGGCGTTCCGATTAAGCTGAACGGCAAGATGGAAAAAGCATCCGAAATAATAAAAGAATTGAACCAGATTGGCGGTAAGAACGGTATCGGTCTTTATGACGTTGTTGAAAACCGTCTTGTTGGAATGAAATCGAGAGGCGTTTATGAGACCCCGGGCGGAACAATTCTTTACCGTGCCCATGAAGTCCTTGAAACGCTTGTTCTTGACAGAGATACGCTTCATAAGAAGAAGGAGCTTGCTGTTACCTTCGGTGAGCTTGTCTATGACGGAAAATGGTTCACTCCGCTTCGTCATGCGCTTTCTGCTTTTGTTGAGGATACTCAGCAGAATGTTACCGGTAAGGTTCGTTTGAGACTCTATAAGGGTAATATTATTAACGCCGGCGTTTGGTCGCCGTACTCACTCTATCGTGAGGATATTGCAACATTCGATGCCGGCGGAGAATACCGTCAGTCGGATGCGACAGGATTTATCAGCATTTACGGCCTGCCGACAAGAGTTCAGGCAACCGTTGATGAAGAAAATAAAAATAAATAATCAAAGGAGAAGATCAATATGCTTTCAGCAGTTGTAGGAATTAACTGGGGTGACGAGGGTAAGGGTCGAATTGTCGATTATCTCGCACCGAAATACGATGTTGTTTCAAGATATCAGGGCGGCAACAATGCAGGCCATACAGTTGTTAATGACAAGGGCAAGTTTATTCTTAACCTTTTGCCCTCGGGAATTCTTCAGGACGGAACGGTTAATGTCCTCGGAACAGGAATGGTAATTGATATTGAACACCTTGTCAATGAAATCGGCAAGCTGCGTGAGGGCGGAATCAAGATTTCTCCCAAAAATCTCAAAATCAGCGACCGTGCAACGATTTGTATGCCGTATCACCGCTTGCAGGATTGCCTTGAGGAGGACAGACTTTCAGATAAAAAGTTCGGTTCAACAAGACGAGGTATAGGACCTGTTTATTCGGATAAATACATGAAAAAGACCATTCGTATGGGTGACCTCTTTGACCTTGAAAGAATCAAGGAGCATCTTTATGACATTGTTGAGTGGAAAAATCTTATAATAGTCGGCGGATATCACCATGAACCGATTGATGCCGAGGAGATGTACAACTGGCTCAAAACCTACGGCGAACCGCTGCTTCCATATATTTGCGACACGTCGGAATACCTCACAAAGGCAGCAAACGAGAATAAAAACATTCTTTTTGAAGCTCAGCTCGGTGCAATGAGAGATATCGATTTCGGCATTTATCCCTACACTTCATCCTCAAACAGCATTTCTGCATTTTCGACAATAGGTGCGGGTATTCCGCAATGCAAGCTTGATGAATGCATAGGCATCATGAAAGCGTATTCAACCTGTGTCGGCGAAGGTCCGTTTACCTGTGAGCTTTTCGGCGATGAGGCGGAGAAGCTTCGAAAGGCCGGCAATGAATACGGAGCCGCTACCGGCAGACCGAGAAGAGTCGGCGGATTTGATATCGTTGCTTCAAAATACGGCGTAAGAGTTCAGAACGCAACTTATATTGCGCTGACTAAGCTTGACGTGCTTTCCTATATGGACAAGATACCCGTCTGCGTTGCATATGAATATGACGGAAAAACTATAGACTCCTTCCCGTCCGGCAATGTGCTAAACAAAGCAGTGCCTGTCTATGAGTATCTTGACGGTTGGAAAGAGGATATCTCAAAGTGTCGTTCATATTCGGAGCTTCCGGAGAACGCACGCAAATATATTGAATACATTGAAAAGAATGTTGGTTGTAAAATTAAGTATATTTCCGTCGGTGCAGAAAGAGACGCTTTGATTGAAAAATAAACCTTCAATATTACCTAAGCAAAAGGCCTGTTGCACATCATTAAATGATTGGCAACAGGTTTTTTGTTAATTTTTTTGAATTTTTTATTGTCGAAAAAAACAGCGAATTTATTTGTGCTTTGTGTTAATCCGAGTACATATTTAATAGCTTTGAAAAGAGGTTGCTTATTGGCAATGAATGATGTATAATACATAAAAGATTGCTCTCAATAGGGCGATTGGCAAAAGTGATAAACAATAAAAAGATATTCAAAAACAGAAGGGTGAAGCCGACATATGGGCGATAAAATTACTTTTTCAAAAAAAGATACTTTGGTTGTCAAAGGCGTCGCAATTATTATAATGCTTTTTCATCACTGCTTTACAAGTGCGGACAGATATGCGGGTTATGACATTGTTTTTTCTTCGATAGGAGAAGCACTTACGGTTGAGATTGCATCTTTTTTTAAAATTTGTGTTGCAATATTTGTTTTTATATCAGGCTATGGAATATCTATCAGCTTATCAAAAATTCAATCTAACGATTTTGCCGGATATAAAAAGCAGTTAGCAAAAAGATATTTTTCACTTATGACAGTGTTTTGGTTTATTTATATTCTCGGACTTATATCATCTGCCATTATTAAACCCTCGATGTTGAATGTATATAAAAAACCTTTTTGGTTAAATTGTGTCCTGCTTGCGTTTCTTGATTTTATGGGCGTTTCCGAGCTGTTTGGGACACCGACTCTAATTGGTACATGGTGGTATATGAGCCTTGCAATATTGATTGTTGCAATTATGCCTTTACTCTATCGTTTGTATAAAAAATTCGGTTGCTTGCCAATTATGATGTTGACCTTTCTTGTGTGCAACATTGTACATAGGGCGTACGAAGATAATGTGATTAACTTTGATATGGTTAGGTGGATTTTTACACTCGAGCTTGGAATGATTTGTGCCGATAAAGACCTGCTTGCGAGAATCAAAGTTTTTCACATTGTAAAAAAGAGCAAGGTGTGGGATTATATCATAAAATTTATTGTTATGACGGCCGGGCTTGTTCTTTGCTTCTTCTTCAGACAGCGAAGCGTTTGGGCGATCGGTTATATCTGCGATGGTCTTGTTTCGGCATATGTTGTTTTGTATTGCTATGTTATACTTTGCGACATTCCGATCCTTAACAAGGTGCTTGGATTTCTCGGAAAGCATTCTTACAATATTTTTCTGTCGCATACATTCCTTAGGGGCTATTTTTTAAAGGATTTTATCTACGGATTCAAATATCCGATAGTTATATTTATCGTTCTCCTTGCCTTATCTGTGATACTTTCACTTGCCATTGACCTTTTAAAGAAGTATTCGGGATATGATAAGCTTACCGGTAAACTGATGAAAGCGGTCTGTAAATAAATTATATTAAATAGTGTTATAAGATGGACAAACGGCATTTAAAAATGATTTTTAATATACAAAAGATATATTTATAATAAAAACGCAGCATATACCGTTTCGGTGAATATGCTGCGTTTTGCTATTTTATTTCATTTATTAAAGGACAAAAATTCCTACGAGGGTCAGGGCGATCCAAACAAGGAGGCTGAGACCGTTCTTTTCAAGCCATGCGGAAACGATAAAGTAAACGGACGGAATGAAAGCGAAAATCTTTGCGAAGATGTTTGTCTTTTGTCCTTTGCCATAGAGAAGATCCCAGTTATTAAGTGCGTCCTCATAAAGCGGAGCATTGTTGCACATCAGCGAAACTCCGATATAATAGAGAGCAACGCAGAACCAAAAGGCAACCGTATCCGTACCGGCTTTCATATAGAAAAGACCGAGATATCCGCCGACAAGCATGCCGTAGCCGAAAAGACGGTTCATCATGCCGGGAAGATAGTTAATGAAGAAAGTGACTGCCTTAGTCTTTGTAAAGTCGTGCTCAACGTGACCGCACAGCTCCGTTGCCTGAAGATAACGGGCGTCGGAAACGGGAACGCCGAGAATTCGGCAGAAAAGATGCTCCCAGAAGCCTTTAAGAATCGAGCCGATAACGGTGATATACTTTGTAATTACATAAACTATTGTCATGATATCTCACCCGATCCTTTCATGAATATATCCTCAAAGGTGATGTCGCCCTTGATGCACTTCTTAACAGAGTCGCTTAATTCCATATTGTTCTGCTTGAACATCGCTTCAACCTCTTCATACGTCTTTGTATCGTCGCAGATGAAGCAGATAAGAGCAACGGTGTTTGCTGTCTGAATTGAAAGCTGCTGGTTTTGAGCTGCAATTTCATACGACTGCTTGATTGCTTCGAGCGCATTCTCCTTGTCACTCTTGAGGAGATATGCAATAGCCTGCTGACGGTAGATTTCGGAATCCGAGCCTGCAACAATACCCTTGCGGCAAATTTCAATAGCCTCATCGAGCTTGTTCTGACGGCGGAGAACCTCAGCCTTTGTGCTGTAATAGTCAATTCCGTCAGGATTTGCCTTACGCATTTCCTCACACATCTTGTCGGCGGAATCAAGGTCATTCTTTTCGATATAAACCTTGACTGCGTAATAATATGCCGACGCATCGTTGACATTCAGCTCCGTTGCAATCTTGGAAAGCTCAAGCACCTTGTCATATTTCTTATACTGCCATGCCATACCCATGTAGTTCTGGAGATACAGATATCCGTACTCACCGGATATCTTGTATGCATTGTCGATAAATCCGAGAGCAGTCTTGCTGTCCTTGTTTGCATAATAAGCAAGCATGAACTTGTAATATTCCATGAGGCCCTTTTCAATATCGGTATCTACCTTATAGGAATCAAAGAACTTGATACCTTCGTCATATTTAACGTCGTAGGTTCCGTCCTCTTTCGCAACAGCAAATTCGGTTTTCATTTTTTGATCAAGCGAGGTTGCGATAGCATCAACGGATTTGATTGCATTGTAAAGCTTCTTGATGTTCGCATTTCTCGGCTGGTCAAGCTCGCCGTCGGCATAATACTTGTCAACCGCCTCAACAAAGGTCTGACGGTCGGTGGCGTTGATCGTCATGTTATGAACGTAGGTTTCAAGGATAAGGTGAGTTGCTTTTTCTCCCTCCGTGAACCAGTCCTGATTGGTTGCATTTGAATTGATACCCTTTATAACGGCGTTAACTCCGCTGTTGAGCTTATCCGTTGCGTCAAAAGCCTCGCTGCAAAGGTTGAGAGCGTCGTTGTATCTCTTTTCGGAAATGCACTGCTCCGCCTTGTAAAGCTTTGAGGATACGGTAACCGTTGAGGTTGCAACGAAATAGCCAAGTGCGGCCACGATAACCATAACAAAGGCGAGAATGATATGGCCTACACCGTAGTTCGTTCTCAAAAATTTTGCACGGCACGCATTGCAGTAAAGATCGCTCGGGCTGTTGCCCCTTTCCTTTCCGCAAACGATGCAAAGTCCGTCATCGTCGGGATTTGAAGCCGGCACTTCTTCTTCCTTCTCTGTTTCGTTTTCCTCCGGTTCTTCGGCAGGCTGCTCAACGACCTTTTCCTCCGTCTCCTGCAAATCGTCAAGCGTTATGTTGCTTGTGTCGGTCTGCGGAACGGCGGCGTCCCAGTCCCAGCTCGCGGAAGTTTCCTCGGGTTCTTTCGGCAGGGTTTCATCCGTTAAGGATTTCTCTTTATCTTCTGCCAAGGGAATTCCTCCTAACTTATTATATAATAATAACAATAATAACACAGTTTAAAGCGAAATTCAATTATGTGTTGCAAAATTTACAGAATGATAATATATTTATTTTAAAGGAAGCCCAAAAAGATTGCAAAAAGCTATTGACAAAAGGCGTATAGGGTGATAAAATACTCACACAACAAAGTGGAATGGTTCGTTCCCACCTTAACGGTTTCGTCCGTGCGGTCAATAATTTGCGGGATTTTCCCGGTAGATTTATGCGCACGGATAGGTTCGTTCCCATCCGTGCTTTGATTTTATTATTGAGCATTTGGAGGTGCTTGAACATCGCTACGAAAGAAACTCAAATCAACGAAGAGATCCGTGACAAGGAAGTCAGAGTGATCGATTCGGACGGAACTCAGCTCGGCGTTATGCCGATTGCAGAGGCTATGCGTCTCGCAGATGAAAAGAACACAGACCTTGTAAAGATCGCTCCGCAGGCCAAGCCGCCTGTCTGTAAGATCATGGATTACGGCAAGTATCGCTTTGAACAGGCAAAGCGTGAAAAGGAAGCCAAAAAGAACCAGAGAGTTATTGAGATCAAAGAGGTTCGTCTGTCGCTCAACATTGATACGCACGATTTTGAGACAAAGGCTAACCAAGCCATCAAGTTCCTTAAAAGCGGTAACCGAGTTAAGGTTTCAATCCGTTTCAGAGGCCGTGAAATGGCTCATCCCGAAAACGGACTTGTCACCATGAGCAAATTCGCCGAAGCCGTCAGTGAGTACGGCACCGTCGAGAAGCCGGCTAAGCTTGAGGGACGTTCAATGCTGATGTTCATCGCAGCCAAATCATCCAAGTAATTCATAAGGAGGAAAAAACCATGCCTAAAATTAAAACACACAGCGGTGCAAAGAAGCGCTTTAAGATGTCTAAGAACGGTAAGCCAATCAGAGGACATGCTAACAAGTCTCACATCCTCAACAAAAAGACGACCAAGCGTAAGAGAGGTCTCCGCCAGACAGTCGTTGCAGATACAACGAACGTTAAGCAGATCAAGCGTTTGATCCCGTACAAATAATTCAGATCGTTAAATTTAAAATTGGAGGTAAGTTACCATGGCTCGTATTAAAGGCGCTACCATGTCTCGTAAGAGAAGAAATAAAGTAATGAAGATGGCTAAGGGCTACTACGGTTCAAAGTCAAGTCTTTTTAAAACAGCTAAGCAGGCAGTTATGAAATCAGGTCAGTATGCTTATGTAGGACGTAAGCAGAAGAAGAGAGATTTCCGCCGCCTTTGGATCACAAGAATTTCCGCAGCTTGCAAGCTCAACGGCATGAACTACTCAACATTCATGAACGGCCTTAACAAGGCAGGCATCACACTCAACAGAAAGATGCTTTCAGAGATCGCAATCGCCGATCCCGCTGCATTCACAGCTCTCACAGAGAAGGCTAAGGCAGCACTTAAATGAATAAAAATCACGCCCCTTTTTCGTTAAGGGGGCGTGAATTTGTCTTTTTAGCGATACCTGTTTATCGCTTATTTCTGCAAGATTTTTGCCCGAAAGGAGCTTTGAGCGTGGATATTTTAACGTCGAAAACCAACGAAAAAATAAGGTCTGCGGTTGCCGTGCGTGACAGTTCAAAGACCCGTCGGGAAAGCAAAACTTTTTTCCTTGAGGGTGCAAGGCTCTGCTCGGACGCCGCCGAAAACGGAATCGCAATTTACCGAACCTTTCTCAGCCGCACGGCTCAGGAAAAGTACGGCGAATATTGCAAGCGAATAACAGCAGCATCCGAGGAGGTCTACGGCATCTCGGACGAGGTTGCGGCAAAGCTTTCCGATACGCAGAATTCTCAGGGAATCTTTTGCATTTGCCGAGCCGAGAAATCGGCACAAGGCGTTGCCTTGAATAAAAACGGACGGTATCTGATGCTTGAAAATGTGCAGGATCCCTCAAATTTGGGAGCAATCAGCAGAACTGCCGAGGCTCTCGGAATTGACGGTCTCATCGTTTGCGGCGGATGCGATATCTACAATCCCAAGGCACTCAGAGCTTCAATGGGCTCGGCTCTCAGGATGAACATAATCAGCCGTGCAAACGCAGTTGAAACAATAAACGAAGCGAATGAAAACGGTATGCTTACTCTCGCTTCAACACCCGATAAAAACAGCGTGAAAATAACCGAGATCAACATGACCGGCGGAACGGTTTGTGTTGTCGGCAATGAGGGCAACGGCGTGACGCAGGAAACGATGAACGCATGCAAGATGAGAGTAACGATACCCATGGGCGGCAGGGCCGAATCGCTCAATGCCGGAACTGCGGCGGCAATACTTATCTGGGAGATGGTGAGAGAATGAGCGATAAGCTTTACTGGGTGTGGGTGCAGAATGCTCTCGGAATATCGGCAAGCGTAAAATCGGATGAAATAGTTTCCTATTTCGGCAATGCGGAAAAGCTTTACTTTGCCGGTGCATATGAATGGAAGATTTCGGGTATATTTACAAACGGACAGATAAACAAGCTCAAGTCAACATCTCTTGACGGTGCAAAACGAATTGTTGCGGAATGCGAAAAATATAAAATCAAAATTGTAACCCCTGACGACGAAAATTATCCGTCTATGCTTTTCAAGCTGCCTAATTTACCGCTGGTGCTTTATGTACGCGGAGATTTAGACTGTTTGAAAAACAAAATCACGGTTGCAATGGTCGGCGCAAGAGAAGCAAGCGATATCGGCGTGAGAATTGCACGGTCGCTTTCGGCATCGCTGAGTCGATCGGGTGCTGTTGTAATAAGCGGCGCGGCAAAGGGTATTGACAGTGCGGCTCATACGGGAGCACTCAATGTCGGAGCAAAGACTGTGGCCGTTCTCGGCTGTGGATTCGGAACGGATTATCTTCCCGAAAACGAACCGCTCAGGCGAGAAATTGCTCACCACGGCGCACTTGTTACGGAATATCCGCCGAGGACTCCCGCCTTCGGCCACAATTTCCCGTTCAGAAACCGTATTATTTCGGGTCTTTCCTACGGAACGATTGTTATCGAAGCGAATGAGAGAAGCGGATCGCTGAGAACCGTTAATCATGCTATCGAGCAGGGCAGAGATGTTTTTGCCGTGCCGGGCGATATAACCTCGAGCATGAACATGGGCACTAACAAGCTTCTGCGTGACGGAGCAAAGCCCGTTTTCAATGCGATGGATGTTCTCGAGGAATATGCCGAGAGATATCCCGATATGCTTGATATCGACAAGATTGAAGCTGTTCTCACAACCGAGCCGGAGAGTGTCAAAACCGTAACGGCGAAAAAAGATAAGGTCAAAAAGAAAGAGAATACGGAAACGGAGGAGACAAAGCCTTTTGTCAAGTCTGCCGTTCCGAACAACATAAGCGAAAAGGCACGACTTATTTTCGATGCCTTTTCGGAAGAAACCATGCAGGCGGAGGAGCTTATCCTCAGAACGAAGCTCAGTACGGTCGATTTCCTTTCGGCGATGACGGAGCTTGAAATTCTCGGATATATCGAGCCTCTTGCAGGCAAAAACTACAAACTTAAATAGGATGATGCATTTATGTCCAAACTGGTAATAGTGGAGTCACCCACAAAGGTTAAAACAGTAAAAAAATATCTCGGTCAAGGCTATAACGTAACCGCTTCAATGGGTCATGTTCGTGACCTGCCGGCGGCCAAGCTTAGCGTTGACATTAAGAATGACTTTGCCCCGAAATATGCTGTTATCAAGGGCAAGGAGAAGCTCGTTAAGGAGCTTAAAAGCATGGTTGCCGAGTCCGACGGTGTTTATCTCGCAACCGACCCCGACCGCGAAGGAGAAGCTATCTCATGGCATCTTGCCACCTTGCTCGGTCTTGACATGAACGCGGCAAACAGAATTACTTTTAATGAGATCACCAAAACGGGTATCGAGAACGGAATGAAAAATCCCCGTTCGATCGACATGAACCTTGTAAACGCTCAGCAGGCAAGAAGAATTCTTGACCGTCTTGTAGGTTATAAGCTCAGCCCGTTTATTTCGCAGAAAATTCGCCGCGGTCTTTCGGCCGGCCGTGTTCAGTCCGTGGCCGTAAGGCTCATAGTTGACCGTGAGAACGAGATAAGAGCTTTCGTTCCCGAGGAATACTGGACGCTCGACGCAAAGTTCACCGCTCCGAGCAGAAAGACTTTTTCCGCAAGCTTCTACGGCGACGAGACAGGTAAGGTCAAGATTACAAACAAGGAACAGGCGGACGCATATCTCGCAAGACTTGATAATGCAAAGTACAGCGTTACTTCCGTTAAGAAGGGCACAAGAAAGAAAAATCCCGCTCCGCCGTTCATCACCTCAACCCTCCAGCAGGAGGCGTCACGCCGTATGGGCTTCCAGGCACAGCGTACAATGCGTGCCGCTCAGGAGCTTTACGAGGGCGTTGACATTGCAGGAATAGGAACAACCGGTCTTATCACATACATGAGAACCGATTCTCTGAGGATTTCCGAAGAGGCAAGAGCTGCCGCAAACAGCTTTATTCTCGAAACCTACGGCGAGAAATATCTCCCGGAAAAGCCGAGATATTTTAAATCCAGAAGCAACGCTCAGGACGGTCACGAGGCTATCAGACCGACCAATCCGGCACTCACTCCCGACAGAGTCAGAGGCAGTCTTACTTCAGACCAGTATAAGCTCTACACGCTCATTTGGAAGCGCTTTGTTGCAAGCCTGATGGCGACCTGCATTCAGAATACAGTTAAGGCGGAAATTGACGCCGTAACGGAGGGCATTGACGGTTATTGCCGCTTCACAGCCGCAGGCTACAGCATTAAATTCGACGGATTTACGGTTCTCTATGAGGAGAGCACGGACAATGAGGATGCCGAAGCAGAGGGCAAGCTCCCCGAGCTTAACACGGGAGATAAACTCAAGCTCAAGGATTTAAAGGGCAATCAGCATTTCACTCAGCCGCCAGCGAGATACACCGAAGCTTCTCTCATCAAAGCCCTTGAAGAGAACGGAATCGGACGTCCGAGCACATACGCAACTATCATCACAACGATAGTTAAGCGTGAATATGTAAAGCGTCAGCAGAAGCAGCTCTATCCTACGGAGCTGGGCGAAGCGATAACGAAGCTTCTTAAGGAGAAGTTTTCAAAGATAGTTAATACAAAGTTTACTGCAGGCATGGAGACCAAGCTTGACGAGGTCGGCGAGGGTAAGGAAGATTATATTGCCATGCTCCACGAATTCTATGATGAATTCGATAAGAACCTGCAAAAGGTTAAGACAGAGATGAAGGACGTCAAGATTCAGCTTGACGAGGACGTTACGGATATCCCGTGCGAGAAGTGCGGCAGAATGATGGTTATCAAGGTCGGCCGTTACGGCAAATTCCTTGCTTGTCCCGGATATCCCGAGTGCAAAAACGCAAAGCCGCTTGTCACAAAGACCGATGCAAAATGTCCCAAGTGCGGCGGTGAGGTGATTGAAAGAAAGTCAAAGAGGGGATTCCCATTCTTCGGCTGCTCAAATTGGCCCGAGTGCGACTTTATGACATGGGATAAGCCGACCGGCGAAACCTGCCCGAAGTGCGGCAAGTCGCTCTTTAAGCGAAGAGGCGGACTGATAGTTTGCCTTGACGAGAACTGCGGCTATGAGCGCAAGGCAGAAAGAAAAAGCAAGAAAAAGGAAGATTAATAAATGAACAGAGTTCTTGTTATAGGCGGAGGTTTGGCAGGCGTTGAGGCTGCGTGGGCACTCGCAAACAGGGGCGTTCCTATCACAATAGCCGAAATGAAGCCGAAAAAGCATTCTCCGGCTCACAAAACCGATATGCTTGCGGAACTTGTCTGTTCCAATTCGCTCAAAGCCCGGCGTGTCGGCTCGGCGGCCGGTCTGCTCAAGGCCGAAATGGAAAGGCTCGGTTCAATCTGCGTTGAATGTGCTAAAAAGTGCAGCGTTCCGGCAGGCGGCGCGCTTGCTGTTGACCGTGATGAATTTTCCCGCATGATAACGGAAAAAATAAAGTCACATCCGCTCATTGAGCTTGAATGCCGTGAGGTTACGGAGATCCCGGAGGGCAATGTTATCATTGCCGCAGGTCCGCTCGCTTCCGATTCTCTTGCCGATAAAATCAAAGAGCTTTGCGGCGGCTCGCTCAGTTTCTTTGATGCGGCGGCTCCGATAGTTACGGACGAGAGCATTGACAAATCATGTGCTTTCGCTCAGTCAAGATATGACCGTGGCGGCGATGATGATTACCTCAACTGCCCGATGAATAAGGAAGAATACGAGAGCTTTTATAACGAGCTTGTCAATGCGGAGTCGGCGGAGCTTCATTCCTTTGATAAGAAAAAGGGTGTTTATGAGGGATGTATGCCGATTGAGGTTATGGCATCGAGAGGTGCGGACACAATGCGTTTCGGCCCGTTGAAGCCCGTAGGATTGAGAGACCCGAGAACAGGCCATCGCCCATGGGCGGTTTTACAGCTTCGCCGTGAGGATTCAAGCGGCACGATGTATAACCTTGTCGGATTTCAGACTAATCTCAAATTCGGCGAACAGAAGAGAGTATTCTCGATGATTCCTGCACTGAAAAATGCGGAATTTGTTCGCTATGGTGTGATGCACAGGAACACATTTATTGATTCCCCGAGACATCTGAACAGTGATTTTTCATTCAGAGGACGAGACGGTCTGTACTTTGCAGGTCAGATTACGGGTGTTGAGGGCTATATGGAGTCTGCGTCGTCGGGAATTCTTGCCGGAATAAATATGGCAAACAGACTTGCGGGCAAAGCACCGCTTGAGCTTCCGGATTTCACTATGATGGGGGCACTTTCAAAATATATAAGCAACGAGAGCGTGACGGATTTTCAGCCGATGGGTGCAAATTTCGGAATTCTGCCGCCGCTCGATGAAAAGATAAGAGATAAAAAATTAAGATACGAAGCTCTTGCAAAGAGAAGTCTTGATTTTTTCAATGAAAGGTTCGGTGAAGATGAAACCTGATATAAAAGAGCTTCAGCAAAAGCTCGGATATGAATTTAAAGATGAATCGCTGTTGCTGCGTGCGCTTTCTCATTCATCATATTTTAATGAGAACCACAGCACATGCGAAGGATCGAACGAACGCCTTGAATTTCTCGGCGATTCGGTTCTTGGATTTATAACGGCGGAAAACTTTTTTAAGAATTATACTGATTTTCCGGAGGGAGATTTAACAAAGCTCCGTGCAGCAATGGTCTGCGAAAAGTCGCTTGCATCATTTGCCCGTGAAATTCAGCTCGGCAAATACCTCATGCTCGGCAAGGGCGAGGTTGTAACGGGCGGCAGAGAGCGTCCGTCAATTCAGGCGGATGCATTTGAAGCTGTTATTGCCGCAATATATCTTGACGGCGGTATGGACGAAGCGAGAAAATTTGTGCTCAAATATATTGATGAAGCTATCAGAAAGCATCGTTCGGTCAAGGACTACAAGACTATGCTTCAGGAGGTTGTTCAGCGCAACCCGGGCGAGATCGTTGAATACGTTCTTGCGGGCGAGAGCGGCCCCGACCACGATAAAAGATTTGAGGTTGAGGTTCATCTCAATTCAAATGTAATCGGCAGAGGCGTCGGCAAAAGCAAGAAACGAGCCGAGCAGGAGGCTGCAAGGGAAGCCTTGGAGCTTATGGGACTGTGAAGCATGTAAATGTGGGACTTTTTGTTCCGCACAATGGCTGTCCGCACCAATGTACGTTCTGCAATCAGCGTGCAATCTCGGGTCAAAGCAAGCAGGTGACGCCTGCTGACGTTGATGAAGCGGTCAAAATCGCAATGAACAATCCCGACAGCAAGGGCGGCGAAATTGCTTTTTTCGGCGGAAGCTTTACAGCAATCAACCGTGATATTATGGTCGGTCTTTTGAAAGCGGCTTACAAATACGTCGAAAACGGCAGCTTCAAAGGCATACGCTGTTCGACACGACCCGATGCGATTGATGATGAAATTTGTCGGATTTTGAAGTTCTACGGTGTCACGGCAGTTGAGCTTGGAGCACAGAGCATGAACGATGAAGTTCTGTTGCTCAATCACAGAGGCCACACCTCGCAGGACGTTATCAATGCGTCGAAAATGCTGAAAAGTTACGGCTTTGAGCTTGGTCTTCAAATGATGACGGGGCTTTACGGTTCAACGGATAAGGACAGTATTGACACGGCGAAGAAAATTATTGCACTGAAGCCGGCGACCGTTCGCATTTATCCGACCGTTGTGTTAGAAAACACCGAGCTTGCAACGCTTTATAAAAGCGGCAAATATCAGCCTGAAACGGTTGACTCGGCGGCTGAGCTTTGTGCAAAGCTGCTTTTGATGTTCGACGAAGCGGATATAACCGTTATCAGAACAGGACTTCATTCCGGCGGCGGTGTTGAAGGAGAATACATTGCCGGTGCATATCATCCGGCATTTAAGGAGCTTTGTGAGGGTAAAATCTACCTCAATAAGGTTATAGAATATATCAAAGAGAATCAAATTCCGCAGGGAAAAATCACTATTTATGTTGTTCCAGACGCAATTTCAAAAATGACGGGGCAGAAACGCTGCAATATCATTAAGCTCCGGGAAATGGGTTACGACGCTAAAATTGCGGCAGACAGCAAAACAGGAAAGTATCAACTTTACATAATAAGGAACGAAGAATTATGAGATTAAAAGCGCTCGAAATGCAGGGCTTCAAGTCCTTCCCCGACAAAACGGTCTTTAATTTCAATCACGGAATGACGGCTGTTGTCGGTCCTAACGGCTCGGGTAAAAGTAACATTGCCGATGCCGTGCGCTGGGTTCTCGGTGAGCAATCGACGAAGAACCTGCGAGGCTCAAAAATGGAAGATGTCATCTTTGGCGGCACGAAGGTCAGAAAGCCTTTAGGTTTCGCCGAGGTTACTCTGCGCCTTGATAACACAGACAGAACTCTCAATAACGATAAGGACGAGGTTTCCGTAACACGCCGCTATTATCGCTCAGGCGAGAGCGAATATATGCTCAACGGTCAGATTGTCCGTCTGCGTGACGTTCATGAGCTTTTCATGGATACGGGTCTCGGCCGTGACGGTTACTCTCTCGTCAGTCAGGGCAGAATCGCCGATTTGATTTCTTCAAAGTCGGGTCAGCGACGTGATATGCTCGAGGAAGCGGCCGGAATTTCTCATTACAGATATCGCCGCAACGACGCTAACAGGAAGCTTGATCAGGCGGAGGAAAACCTTGTTCGTCTGAGGGACATTCTCTCCGAGCTTGAAAGCCGTGTAGGTCCTCTTAAAACGCAGAGTGAAAAGGCACAGAAGTTCCTCGTCCTCGCAAAGGAAAAAAAGGAGCTTGAAATCGGACTTTGGCTTCACACAATTGACACCTCAAAGGTTAAATTGAGAGAGCAGGAGGACAAGCTTTCCATTGCCCAGGGTCAGTACGATTCGATTGAGGCTTCTCTCTCTCAGATTGAGAACGAGACCGAGGAAATAATTGCCAAGGGTCAGGAAATTACGGTTAAAATTGACAATATAAGAAACAATTCGACAAGCTATGAGGAAAAGGCCGTTCAGCTTGAGGGTCAGATATCCGTTGAGAAGAACACCATTCTTCACAATGAGCAGACAATCGAACGTATCAAGCGTGACATGAGTGACGCTTCGGACAGTGAAAATTCCCTTAAAAAAGAGGTTGAAGAAGCCGAAGCGGAAATCAACGAGCTTTTGGGTGAGATTGAAAAGAAGCGCAAGGAGCTTGACACTGCGGCGGCAAGCATAGCCGATACTAAGAACGAGACGGGCGAATTCTCGGACAGAATTGCCGAGCTTTCGCAGAAGATAACCGCTCTTACTCAGAAGGTCGGCGAAAAGAAAATTGAGGAAACCACTGCGAATTCATCTATTGATGAAATCAAAGGACGTGTCAGCAATATTGATGGCGTACTCTCAACGAGAAACGGTTACATAACCGAGCTTGAAGAAAAGCGTAACGCTTGTCAGGCTCAGCTCGATAAGCTAAACGACACGGCGACAGAGATTATGAATGCCGTTTCGGGATATAGTCTCCGAGTTCAGTCACGTCAGGAAAAGGCGGACAAGCTGAAATCGGCAATCGACGCAAGGGGTCTTGATATTCTCCAAAAGAAAGACAAGGTTCGTCTTTTGGATGACATGGAAAAGAACATGGAGGGCTATTCGGGTGCGGTTAAAGCTGTTGTCCGTGAGGCAAAGGGCGGCGCACTCAGAGGAATTCACGGCCCTCTCTCTCAGCTCATCAGCGTTGAGGATCGCTATGCCGTGGCGGTTGAAACTGCTCTCGGTGCGGCGATACAGAACATCGTAACCGACAGCGAAAATGACGCAAAGCGTGCCATTAACTTCCTTAAGGAGAAGAAAGGCGGACGTGCAACATTTTTGCCGCTGACATCCGTTAAGTCAAAGCCGTTTGCGGAAAAGGGTCTTGACGACTGTTACGGATTCGTAGATATGGCGGATAAACTGCTCGATTATGACAGCAAATATAATGAAATAATTCAGTCTCTTTTGGGCAGAACCGCTGTTGCCGAGGATCTCGACAGCGCAATTACCATGGCGAAGAAATATTCATACAGATTTAAAATAGTTACTCTCGACGGTCAGGTTGTCAATGCCGGCGGCTCGATGACGGGCGGTTCGAGAGGACACAATGCGGGTATTCTCAGCCGAAGCAATGAGAAGGACAAGCTCAATTCACAGATTGCAAAGCTCGTTGACGAGCAGGAGCAGGATAACGAAGCATATAAAAAATTGAGCGTTGAGCTTTCGGCAGTTAAGGCTGATCTTGACGCTTCACAGGCTGATCTCAAGCGTACTCAGGAGGATGTTATTCGTAAGGAAAGCGAGCTTGCGCTTATTGAGGGTAAGCTTGACACGGCTAATGCGGCTCTCGAAGAACTGCGCCGTGAAAAGAAGTCGGCATCGCTGAGAATCAGCGATCTTGAAGCGATGAAAACGGAAGCTCAGACCGAGATTGACAAGCTCAATAAGGAAATGGGTTCATTGCAGGCCGACCTTGACGTTGTGACTCACGGCAGGGAGAAGCTGGAGGAGAAGAAAGAGGAGCTTGCACAGACCGAAGCGAGGATCAACCTTGATATTCTTGCTCTTGATAAGGACATTGAAGCTAAGAAAGAAGCCGTTGATCTTCTCAACCGTCGTATGGCAAGTCATGAGGGCAGGCTTGACGACCTCAACGATGAAATTGCTGTAATTGAAAACGCAAACAAAGAAATTGAAATAAAAATTCAGGAACTTTCAAAACAGGCTAAGGAGCTTCACGAGCTTGGTGCAAGCGCAAAAAGCGACATTGAAACGCTCATTGCAGAGCGTACAAAGTGTGAAGCGAGAAGTGCCCAGCTTCGTTCGGAGGAGCGTTCAAAGTCAGCCGAGCGTGAAAAAATCAGCGGAGAGCTGGCTCGTCTTGAGGAGCGTAAGGCTCAGATGGAGCAGCAGCTTGAAAATGCAATCAACAAGCTCTTTGACGAGTATCAGCTGACAAAATCCGAGGCTGAAGCACTTGAAATTGTGATTGAGGATTATCAGCAGGCACACAGAAGCTTGCAGGAAATCAAAGGTAAGATTCGTGCCCTCGGCAATGTAAACGTCGGCGCAATCGAGGAATATAAAGAGGTTTCCGAGCGTTACGAATTCATGAGTGCTCAGCTTGAGGATATCGAGAAATCGAGGGAAGAGCTGAACAGGCTCATTACAGAGCTGACGAGCAAAATGGCGGAGCAGTTCAAGGCTCAGTTTGTGCGTATCAACAGCTATTTCGGTGAAACCTTTGTCGAGCTTTTCGGCGGCGGTAAGGCGGAGCTTATTCTCGAAAATCCGAACGACGTGCTTGAATGCAACATTGAAATCAAGGTTCAGCCGCCGGGCAAGAATGTTCAGAATATCGACCTGCTTTCGGGCGGCGAAAAGGGATTGGCGGCTATTGCACTTCTTTTCTCGATTCTCAAGGTTGCTCCGTCTCCGTTCTGTATTTTTGACGAGGTTGAAGCCGCACTTGATGATGTAAACGTTACCCGTTATGCACGCTATGTTCGCCGAATGACGACGAATACGCAGTTCATTCTTATCACACACAGAAGAGGCACTATGGAAGAAGCCGATGTCCTCTACGGCATCACGATGCAGGAGGAGGGCGTTTCAAAGATGCTCGAGCTTCAGACAGCTGATATGGCGAAGAAGCTTGGTATAAGCTAAGGAGCGGTTTATGATTTTTAAACAATTTACTACAAATGAAATAAAGGCCGCAGGATGGCTCAGAAATAAGCTTGAAATTCAGGCAAATGGTCTTTCCGGCAATCTTGACAAGATGTGGAACAGTGTCAAGGAATCAAGCTGGATAGGAGGAAATGACGAGGGTTGGGAGAGAGTCCCTTATTGGCTCGACGGCTTTGTGCCGCTTGCTTACCTTCTTGACAATAACGACATGAAGGCCCGTGCCAAAAAATATGTTGACGCTATTCTTGAACGTCAGTGTGAGGACGGCTGGATCTGCCCGTGCGAAAAGGAAAAGCGTGTTAACTATGATATCTGGGCTTGCTTTATAATCTGCAAGGCACTTGTCGTATATGCAGATTGCTCGGGCGATGAGCGAATCGAAAATGCGGTCAGCCGTGCGCTGCAAAATCTCAGCACACACATGAACAGCCGAACTCTTTTTGATTGGGGATCGGCTCGTTGGTTCGAGTGTCTTATACCGATTTTTTGGCTTCGTGAAAGAAAGCCTGAGGATTGGCAGCTGGATCTTGTTGACAAGCTCTACATACAGGGCATTGACTATAAAAAAATGTTCAAATCGTGGCGCTATGCCGAAAGACGTGAAAATTGGAGCTATCTAAATCATGTTGTCAACATTGCAATGATGCTCAAGGGCGAAGCATTGATGACAGAAATTATCGGCGGCGATCCAAACGAATTCGCAAAGCAGGCGATGGAAATTCTTTTGCGTGACCACGGTATGGATTGCGGTCATTTCTCGGGTGACGAGTGTCTGAGCGGCACAAGTCCCGTTCACGGTTCGGAGTGCTGCTCCGTTGCCGAGGCAATGTATTCTTATGAGTGGCTCGTTGCACTGACGGGTGACAGCTACTGGTCGGAGCGATTGGAAAAAACTGCGTTCAATGCGTTCCCGGCGACTGTAAGCCCCGATATGTGGACGCATCAGTATGATCAGTTAACAAATCAGGTTCAGTGTTCTCGTTTCCCGAACGGTAAACAACCGTTTAACACGAACGGCGAGGAGTCACACATTTTCGGCTTGGAACCGAATTTCGGATGCTGCACCGCAAACTTCAATCAGGCTTTTCCGAAGTTTGCAATGAGCACGGTGATGAAGACGAAAAACGGCGTTGCGGTATGTGCCGTTGCACCGAGCAAGGTTGAAACAAAGATTGGCGGTGCTGAGTTTGCCGTTGAAATAATCACAAATTATCCGTTTGAGGACGGTTATAAAATCAAGGTAAATTCAGCGACTCATGATGAGTGCGAAATACTTGTCCGCATTCCGGAAAAAGCTGTGAGTGCAACGATTGACGGCAAAGAGGTCGGTGTCGGCTTTGTGAGAATTAACCGTGATTTCTTCGGCGAAAGCATTATTGATGTCCGCTTTGATTTTAAGGTTGAGCTGACAAAACGACCGAGCGGCCTTTTCTGTGCCGAGCGTGGCAACCTTGTTTTCTCGCTTCCGATTGGTGAGAGGTGGGAGAAAAAAGAGTATGTTCGTGACGGAGTTGAGAGAAAATTCCCGTACTGCGACTATGAAATTTTCCCGACGACAGATTGGAATTACGGCTTTGCCGACAGGAATTTCACCGTTGAATTCGCCAAGGTAGGTGATGTTCCGTTCTCACCCGACGGCGCACCGATAAAGCTTAAAGCAAAAATGGCCCGGGTCGATTGGAAGATGACCGACGGCAGATGCGAGGAGCTTCCCGAGAGCAAAAAGGCAATCGGCGAACCGACAGAAAAGGAGCTTATCCCTTACGGCTGTACAAATCTTCGTATGACCGAGATGCCTATAACAGAATAAAATTACGGCTGTCAGATTCAGAGCATAAGATTTACTCGAATTTGACAGCCGTTTTTTGATAGTATACCGAAAAAATTTATTATTGATTACCTGCTTTGAGCATATTTTTCGTGGAGCTTCAGCGGATAGGTTGCGTCCTTAAACTCCCAATGCTCCAGTCCGTATTTAACGGCGTCGGCAGGCGTCAGGCTTGTTATTTTTTTGTATTCGTCAGCCTTTTCCCACTCATCCGTCGGGATAACGTTGAAGCTCATATCTACACTGCTGCCGAAAAGGCAGGGGTCGATTTGACCGAGTGTCGTTTCCTGTGCAAGGCGGCCGTGGGCGAGATAGGGAACATCTGCGCTGCTGCTTGTTACGCTTTCTTGAGCAAGATAGTCGGCTCTGTAAACATATGAATCAAAGTTCTGTGCCGTGAGCACAAGCATAACGCAGCAGCCTGCTACGAATGCAACAGGTGCGGCAGCAGTGATTAATTGTTTGATTTTTTTGCCCATATCAAGCGATTTAATCAAATACATCGCATAACAGAAAAGAATCGCAAATGTGGTGAAAAATGTTCTGTCGCCTCTGTGATTTACAATCGTCATCGGGGCAACCGCACTGCCGAGCAGAACAACGGTCATGATGAGAGATGTAATTAATTTTTTTTGCTTTGAGAGAACAGACACAACCAAAGCGGCAATCAAATAGACTACCTCGAGCGGCAAATATATCATTGCCAGCTCGTTTGCTTTTTGTGCGAAAATGACGGCAAAGATGCAGGTCAGCGGAAAAACTGTGAGAATTGCGGTCAGAATAAATTTTATAAATCTATTTGTTTTGCATTGCCTGTAAAGCACATAGATCATGGCGCCGGAAAGTATCACATAAACAATAAAATACTGATTTGCAAGCAATGCAAAGCTTCGCAGAGTCGAGATGATGTTGAAAATTAAGACTTTCGGTTCGACGTATCCCCTGTAATAGTCGAGCTTTTCTTTTGTGTCCGTAACCCTCGGAATTAGATACATCATCAATGCTCCGACTGCCGAAAAAATCATATTTACAATACCGGGCACAGATGCCTTTTTGTTATTTATAATGTCGCCGACGATAATCATTATCGCTGCACAGAGCACCACAATAGTTGTATTTTCGCTGAAAAGGCACGTACAGACCGCCGAAAAAGCAAGTGGAACGTAAAGAAAGCGAGAGCCGCCGACTTTAAGCTTCTTTATAAAAACCCCTGACATCAGTGCAAAGGCGAACGGAACGGCATAGTTACAGAATGCGGCAATCATGCAATAAACCTCACGCATTATTCCGACTGCAGGGAAAGCAATTACCGTCCCGATGGGAAAAATCGCTTTCGGGTTATCGTTGAAAAACAGCTTGTTGGCAAGAAAAACAATTAATGTCAGGAAAAAAGCCGTGAAAAAAATCGCCGCGGTAAAATGATGTGAGAAATAAAAGCCGAATACATTTCCCAAAAATCTGCCGTTACCGTAAAACAACGCTTCACGCAGAACGCTGACGATATCACCCTTGAAATCCCTTGTAAAAAGCAAAACATCGTACTGCGGATATGTAAACATATATGACAGGGCAAAACCAATGAAAATGATAATATATTGAACAGAAGAAAGAACAACAGACTTTTTTGAGGTCTTCATTTACTTCACTCCCGTAAATTTCAAATTTAAGAAAAATTATGCAACTTAATTATGCGGTGCTGCTTAATAAAACAAAAAAAGGTCAGACAAATGCCCGACCTTTTTATTTTGTTTGAATTATTCAGCAATAACTGCCTTTGCAGGGTTGATGCGTACGCCGGGGCCCATTGTTGTTGCAACAACGCAGCTTCTGATGTACTGACCCTTTGATGAAGCCGGCTTTGCCTTGTTGATAGCGTCAAGAAGAGTTTTGTAGTTCTCCTGAAGCTTCTCAGCACCGAACGAAACCTTACCGATCGGGCAGTGGATGATGTTTGTCTTATCGAGACGGTACTCAATCTTACCTGCTTTAGCCTCTTCAACAGCCTTAGCAACGTCAGGAGTAACTGTACCTGCCTTCGGTGACGGCATAAGACCACGAGGACCGAGAACCTTACCGAGACGGCCAACAAGACCCATCATGTTGGGAGCTGCGATAGCGACGTCGAAATCAAGGAAACCTTCGCCCTGAATCTTAGCAACAAGATCCTCGGCACCGACGATTTCTGCACCTGCTGCAGCTGCAGCGTCTGCTGCATCGCCCTTAGCAAAAACAGCAACTCTAACCTTCTTACCTGTACCGTTCGGAAGAACGACAGCACCACGAACCTGCTGATCAGCGTGACGAGAGTCAACACCGAGACGAACGTGGATTTCAACAGTTTCATCAAACTTAGCGGAAGAAGTCTTGACTGCGAGATCAAGAGCCTCTGCCGGATCATAAAGCGTAGCTCTGTCAACGAGCTTTGCGCTCTCTAAATATTTCTTACCGTGTTTCATAAGATATTCCTCCCATTATAGTGGTTAAATCGGATTTTACCTCCCACGCGGGAGCATCAGTCTACAACAGTAACGCCCATGCTGCGTGCAGTACCAGCGATCATTGACATTGCTGTTTCGATCGTTGCTGCATTCAAATCAGGCATCTTCTGTTCAGCGATTTTTCTAACCTGCTCACTTGTGATTGTGGCAACTTTTGTCTTGTTAGGCACACCTGCACCGCTCTAGCTCACGCGAGCCTTCTTGATAAGAACTGCTGCGGGCGGTGTCTTTGTAACGAAAGTAAAAGTACGGTCTGCATAAACCGTAATAACAACGGGGATGATAAGACCTGCGTCGTTCTTTGTACGCTCGTTGAATTCTTTTGTGAATGCCATAATGTTAACGCCGTGCTGTCCGAGTGCCGGACCAACGGGCGGAGCCGGTGTTGCTTTGCCGGCAGGGATCTGAAGCTTAATAAAGCCTACTACCTTCTGAGCCATTTCTTGCACCTCCAAAATAATGTGGTTCGTCGGAGCAATTTGATTGGAATTTTTGCTCCTCCCACAACGGAGCCGAAGCTCCATGCCCCATAGGGACATATAAATCAAGCCCTGTGAGCTTAATTATCTTTTCATCAGTCGGAAATCGGTTCAACCTGATCAAGCTCAAGCTCAACCAGCGTCTCCTTACCGAACAATGCGGAAACCGTAACCTTAACTTTGTTGTTATCAAGGTCAATTTCCTCTACCTTACCGGTGAAGCCTTCAAAGATTTCATCGGTGATGTTGACTGTGTCGCCAACCTCATACTTGACTTCAACTACCTTCTTCTCAACGCCGAGTCTGTAAACCTCTTCCTCTGTAAGGGGGATGGGCTTGCCCTCCGGACCTACGAAGCCGGTCGCACCTCTTGTGTTACGGATAACGAGCCATGCTTCATCGCTGATTTTCGGCATATCGTTTTCATCAAGGAAAGTTGCAATTTTAACCATAACGTAACCCGGGAAGATTTTACGCTCAACCTCACGGGTTTTACCGTCCTCACGAACCTCGACGACGGTTTCGGTAGGAATCTTGACCTCAAAGATCTCATCCTGCATTTTGCGGTTTTCGGCAGCTTTCAAAACGTTTGTGGCTACTTTGTTTTCGTAGCCCGAGTAGGTATGAACAACATACCATCTGGCATCATTTGACATTGCCGTTCCTCCGTCTCGCTGAAAATTATTTAGCCGCTGTTGTGCTGCTGTCGGTTATTACATTGATTCCGGCCGTTGTTGTCTCAGAAGCGGTCGTAGTCTCGGCAACAGTTGTCGTTGTGCGGTTCTCTGCGGCAGTACGAAGTCCGTTAATGCCCTTAGTCAGTCCGAGGTCGACAAGGAATACGAGTACGCCGACGATTGCAATACAAACAATCGTCACAACTGTTCCCTTGAGGACTTCCTTGGCGTCAGGCCATGTGATCTTTTTGAGATCGCCCTTGCTGTTCTTGAAGAAATTCTTTATGGCTTTGCCCATACGCACGAAAACATTGGGCTTATTATTCGGCTTCTTTGAAGTCTTCTCTTTTTCAGCCTTTGCGATTTTCTTAGCAGCTTCGGAACTCTCTTTCTTTGCCATAACAGTTCTCCTTCCAGCTTACTTCGTCTCTTTGTGGAGAGTATGCTTCTTGCAGAATCTGCAATACTTGTTCATCTCCAACCTGTCGGGTGTGTTCTTTTTGTTTTTCATTGTGTCGTAATTGCGCTGCTTACATTCTGTGCAAGCGAGTGTAACCTTAACTCTCATTTCGGCACCTCCATTTAACCGGTTTGCCCGGGATTTTAAGCCTCCCTCATACGGGAACCTACACCCTGTAAGTTCCTAAAAGAGGGCACAAAAAAAGAACCCTCTTTAAAGAGGTACGATTATTCTATCACAATAAGCAAGTATTGTCAAGTAAATTTTGCTTATTATAATGTAAAACGACAATTATTTTTGAAAGAATCAATATGTAGCGGTGATTGCGATTTTTAACCACAAACTGCGACGCAGGAAAGGATATTCTTACGTCGCAGAGAGCGTTTTTAATATGATTTATTATACTATATTATATATGAATTTGTCAATTAAAGGTCGTCCGCATCCTGCTGCGGCTTGACGGTCTCCGTTGAGTTGCCCGTGTAGCTGCCGAGAACGTCGGTTTCACTGCCGGCTTCCCAGTCGTTAACGATTGACTGAACCAGCGGAGAAAGCTTCAATTTTTTCTTTTTGTGTTCTTTCTTATCCATAAAAATCACCTCCAACAATAATATTTGCAGAAAGTACACTTTTATTGACATAGAAACGAAAAAGATGTATGATATACGAAAATGACCAAAACCGAATACACGAGGTATACAAATGAAGTTATACAAAAGAATCACATTTTTAATGCTCTGCGCCGTGATAATTTTTTCTTTTGCGGCGTGCAATCCGGGGGATGGAATCCCTTTTTTGTCAACAAAAAGCAAAACGACCCTGCCCGATAACACCGTGACGGTAACTTTCCCTGAGGGCTACACAATAGTCCAGATAGCACAGAAGCTGGAGCAGAACAAGGTCTGCTCGGCTCAGGCATTTCTCGAAGCCTGTAAGAAGCCTGTTGCAGGAATTGAAATCGACAATGCGGACGACAGAGTTTTCCTCCTTGAGGGATATATTTTTCCTGATACCTATGAATTCTATCTTGAATCCGACGCTCAGTCGGTCGTTGACAAATTTATAGAAAATTACAATTCAAAAATTACCGACGAAATGAAGCAGAGAGCAAAGACGCTTGGCTACACGATGGATCAGATGATGACGCTCGCTTCCGTAATTCAAAAGGAGTGCGATGCCGACATTGACGAGTGTGCCAACGTTTCATCCGTTTTCCATAACAGGCTCAAGGATCCCGCATCGTTTCCGAAGCTTGAAAGCGACGTTACGACATTTTATATTTCACAGAGTCTTAAAGATGTTATCGGTTATCAGGACGGAGTTGCACTTGAAAATCAGAACGGTGAAGTTAAAAAATATATGGAGCTTTATAGCACATACTATCGTTCCGGACTGCCCGTCGGCCCGATTTGCAACCCGGGACTTAAGGCTATAAACGCTGCACTTCATCCGGCCGAAACAAATTATGTTTTCTTTCTTACCGATGAAAGCGGCGAACATTTTTATTATGCTTCGACGATCGCCGAGCACAATGCCAACGGCGTAAAAGCCGGACTTTTCTAATTGAAAATGATTTATTTTTTTAATGATTATGATAATTTTTCTGCCGAAAAATTTTTAAAATTTCTCCCGAAGAACCGACAGGAAAAATTCAACAGACTAAAAAGAAAAATTGACCGGGAAAACTGTGTTGTCGCTTATCTTTTGCTTCGTTTTGCGTTGAAAGAAAACGGAATTGAAAATTTTGAAATTGTTGTCGGTGAGAACGGAAAACCTTTTTTGAAAAGCGGTGAAATATTTTTTAACATCAGCCATTGTGCCGAAGGGGTGGCCGTTGCGCTTGACACAGCGTCGGTCGGAATTGACGTGCAGGAAATCGGCGGCTTTAACGAAAAGGTTGCCAATAGATTTTTTGACGAGAGCGAGAATAAAAAAATTAACGCTTCGCCCGACAAAGCAAAAGTGTTTACAAGAATATGGACGCTTAAAGAAAGTGTAATAAAATGCGAGGGAAAATCGCTTGCGAATCTCGGAGAATTTTCTTTCGGAGATTACGAAAACATCTTTGAAAAATATGAGAAAAAGTTTTCGTGTTTAAGTGAAAAAAATGTTTTGGTTTCCGTCTGCGGAAACAGATATTTTGATAAAATAAAAAATGTTAAAACGGAGGACTTTATATGAAGATTTTGTTTCAGGGCGACAGCATTACCGATGCCGACCGTGACCGTGAAGATCCGCACAACCTCGGCAACGGATACCCGAAGGATGCGGCAAGATTTTTGAAAGAAAAATTCCCGGAGATTGATTTTGAATTTATTGACCTCGGAATCAGCGGCAATCAGACGATTGATCTTGTGAACAGGTTGCAGTCGGATTTTATCGACATTCAGCCGGATATTGTTTCGATTCTCATCGGTGTCAACGACACATGGCACAGAGCCGATACAAGAGAGTGGCTCGACAACGCCGAGTTTGAAAAAAGATATCGCACGGTTCTTGAAGCGATCAAGACAAAGACAAATGCAAAAATCGTTATGATGGAGCAGTTCCTGCTTCCTGCCGAGGACAAGCTCTATTTCCGTGAGGACCTTGATCCGAAGATTCAGATTACAAGGAAGCTCGCCCGTGAATATGCCGATATTTTTATTCCGCTTGACGGACTGCTTGCATCTCATATCTGCCACGAGAATTGGCAGAAGATTTCAGCCGACGGCGTTCACCCGACCTACGACCGCGGCGCAGAGGTTATCGGAAAGATCTATGCCGATTATGTCGGTGAGTTGGTTAAATAAAATATTACAAAGACTGCAAATGATTGTGTTTCATTTACAGTCTTTGTTTTTGAGCAAAAATTATTGATAATTACTTATATTACAAGAGGCTACTCCATAAGAATTTACTGTAACTGTATATTTCTTTCCAGCTTCGTAAATTTGCCCATAATTATCGTATAAGGTAAATGTTCCTTTTATTACCCAATGAAGACCATCTTTGCTTATTGTTTCGACGGAAAATTTTGTGCTTGCCAGATCCAATCGGCTATATTGTGATTTTGAACTTAGTTCAGAGTATAGTGCCCTTGCAGCCATTGCTTTCAATTCCTCTTCAGTATAGTCTTTTTCTTCGTCATCATCAGTGTCGTAATCATCGTATGAATTGTTCCAAGTTGTTGTTGAAGATAAATCCGGAGTTGTACTTTCTGTTTGATTGCAGAGAATAATTACAGTTACAATAGATGCAATTAAGATAACTCCGACCGAAATAGAGATAACTGCAACTTTTTTGTCATTTTTTATGCGTTGCCATAAAGTAAAAAGTAATGACTTGAATTGCAATAACAGTTTTTTACAATAATCTAAAGCAAAACTTATTTTTGATTTTAAAATTTGCGATTTTTCTTTTTCTTCAATTTCTTTTCCACAGCTTTGACAATATTTACTTTTTTCACTAATTTCAGCGCCGCAATGTTTACAATACATTTCTTTCCACCTCATTATTATAACCAAACGGTTATATATTAAGGTGATTATAGCATAATAATGTTAATATGTCAATAACTAATTGGTTATAAGGAGCGAAAGTTTTTTGTCATATTATCGCAGAGTAAAAGATTTGAGAGAGGATTCGGATTATACGCAAAAATATGTTTCGGATTATCTCGGAATGAAACAGCCTCAATACAGCCGATACGAAAACGGTTACCGTGACCTGCCGACCGATGTGCTGATTGCATTGGCGAAGCTTTATAACACCTCGACCGATTACATTTTGGGATTGACAAACAAAAAATAAAATCGCAGATTTTCGGAGCAGTTTCCGTTAATCTGCGATTTTTTATGCGGTATTCTTTTATTCTTCGATATCAACCTGTTCGACTGTGCCGCCGAGGGCATTGCCCATAAATATCAGGGCGTGCTTTTCAAAATCCTCTGCATTGTCGCTGACGAAATATTTCCGTTCGCTTATTTTTGAGTTGCTGAGTAGATTTCTTTCTCCGAGACCTTTTTTCAGTTCCTCTGCCGCCGCAACCGATGAGCTGATGACTGTAACTTCGCCGCCCATAATCTCGGTTATAATGTCATAAAGCAGGGGATAGTGAGTACAGCCGAGAACGAGAGTGTCAATGCCCTGTTTCTTCAGCGGAGTGAGGTATTCACGCAAAACCTCCTCGATGACCTGATCTCCCTTTTTGAAACGTCCTTCTTCAACGAGCGGAACGAGAAGCGGACACGCAAGGCTTATAACCTGTGCGTCGGAATCAAAGCTGTGTATCGTCTTTTCGTATGCGCCGCTGTTGACCGTTGCGTTGGTGGCAATTACACCGATTCTTTTATTTTTTGTCAGCTTTGCCGCTTTCTTAGCCGCAGGAGCAACAACGCCGTAAACAGGGATATCGCTGTAGTTTTTTTCAACCGTATCTCTTGCTGCCGAGTCTGCCGTGTTGCAGGCGATAACTATTGCTTTGATATTAAATCTGCTGAGGAATTTTACATCGCTGAGAACGTATTCGGTTATCTGTTCCTTTGAGCGTGTCCCATAGGGAACGTGAGCCGTGTCGCCGAAGTAAATTATGTTTTCGTTCGGCATTGTTTCGACTATGCTTTTAACGACGGTCAGTCCGCCGATTCCCGAGTCGAAAACGCCGATGTATTTCTCTTTTTCTGTCATATTTTTCCTTTCGGTTTATAGAGCATTTATAATCTTCTTAAAATGGTCGCCGCGCTCCTCAAAGCAGGTATACTGGTCGAATGAGCTGGTGGTGGGGGAAAGGAGAACGGTGTCTCCGCTTTCGGCAATTTTGTTTGCCTCTGCAACGGCTTCATCAAGTGTTGTAACGACAATTCCGTCCTCGCCGACAAGGTCATGCACAAGTCTTGCACCGCAGGCACCGAATCCGATAATCTTTTTGACACAGCCGAGGTGCTTTTTCATCTCGTCCATCGGCAAGCCCTTTTCAAATCCGCCGACAAGGAGAATCACACCGCGGTCAAAGGCCTTGAGAGCGGTTATTGTTGCGTCGGTGTTAGTTCCTTTGGAATCGTTATAATATTTAACTCCGTCGATTTCACGTACAAATTCAATTCGATGCTCAACGCCCTTGAAAGAGGAAACGGCATCAAGAATAATGTCATTTGAAATGCCTATGGCTTTAGCCGCGGAAACGGCAATCATGACATTCTGCAAATTGTGCTTGCCGACAATTTTAATTGCATTAAGAGGGATTATTTTTTCGCCCTTTATCTCTAAATAGCCGTCCTTGGCAATGCAGTCAGCGCTTTGGCTGTCTGTACTGAAGCTTTCTTTAGCGCACTTCACGGGATAGCGGTCGGTGTATTCCTTAACGACGGGATCGTCGGCATTGAGGAGGAAAACATCATTGCCTGCCATATTCCTGTAAACCTCGGTCTTGGACTTGTAATAATTATCAAGGCTGCCCATGAAATCAATGTGGTCGGGAGTGAGGTTGATTATCGTGGCAACCTCGGGACGGAACTTATCAATATTAACAAGCTGGAAATTGGAAATTTCGAGTGCGATATAATGTCCGCCCTCTTCCATAAGGCCGTTTTCCATAACAATTTCACAAAGCGGAATACCGATATTACCGCAAAGGTGTGCCTTGCCCGGAAAAGCACGGCGAAGAATTTCATATGTAAGAGTGGAGGTCGTGGTTTTGCCGTTTGTGCCGGTTATTGCGATATAATGCTGGGGCTTTGCAACCTGATACGCAAGCTCAATTTCCGTGATAACCGGAATGTTGCGCTCTTGAAGCTTCTGCATCATCGGACTTCTGTAGGGTACGCCCGGATTTTTGACGACAAAGTCAAAATCACGTTCAAAAACCGACATATCCTGTCCGACGATCTCAACATTGTTTTCGTTAAGAAAACCAATTTCTTTTATATCTTCTTTTTTCTTGCTCTCGGAGAGTGTGACCTCCGCACCGAGCTTTTTAAGAACTCTGATTGCCGCCATGCCGCTGCGTGCAAGTCCGACAACAAGAACCTTTTTGCCTGATAGATCCATATACAAAAACCTCCGATTGACTGTGTACAATAATAAAATCAAATTATATTATATTCTTGTCAGGCGTAAAAGTCAATTAAATTAGGCGTTATACTTTCGTCAATTTGAATAAAAAAGAGGACGATTGTTTTATTTGTAAAAATTGAGCTTTTATGTTATAATCAAGTATCATAGGAATAATATCATTTCCCGAAAGGAGACAAAATTATGAAAAAAATTCTTTTGTCGGTTCTCTCGGTTGTTCTTTGTCTTTGCCTGATCGTTCCGATCGGCGTAACGGCATTTGCAAAGACCGAGGAGGCTCCGATTGTTGCTGAGTCAAGCGTGACTCTTGAAGAGTACCTTGCCGATGCGGCTGCAAAAGGCAACCGTGTTCAGGTAGTTAACAGCAACGCCAACGACACCCTTGACAAAATCGGCGATGCTTTCGGTTCGCTCGCTTCAACAAGCCCCAAGACGGTCTTTATGAAGCTGCTTGCTAAGGCAATCAACCTTTTGAGCAACACGCTCATCAATGTGATCGGCAAGGCTCTCGGTTTTGTTATTCCGAAAACTTCCGTTATTCATGACTATGCCGACTTTGATCTCGACAGCTACGGTAATTTCTACAAGGGAATGTCAGAGTTCCTTGACGCTCCGGCGGCAGGAGCAAAATGGCATCTCGGCTATGCTCAGGCTTCGATTCTTCCTGATGATTTCGGTACAACGCCGTACACAATGGGCGGTTATGGCCTTATGGCTACAACGACAGAGACGTTTGACGGACTTTGGGTTCGCACAATCGTTCTCAATGACGGAACAGGCAGAGGAAACGTTGCTTTCTGCGTGCTTGACGCAATCGGAATTGCAAATGCGGACGTTCGCCTTATCCGTGAAGCTATCTCGGATTTTGCGGCAAAGAATAATATTGTCAGTGTAAATGTTTCCGTTACTCATACCCACAGCGGCATAGATCTCCAGGGCGTATGGGATAATACCGTTCCCAATGTTCTGAATAATCTGTTTCTTTCAAATCTCGGACTTTCCGAGATTCACAGTGGCGTTAACCGCACATTCTTAAAGAAGATCGTTGACCAGTGCACGGCTACAATCAAGTCGGCTTATTCCGATATGAAGGGCGGTACACTCACCCTTGCCAAGAAGGATATTGCGGACAATTATCTCCGTGACAGAACGGCTCCATACACATTTGACGGCAATCTTTACCGTTTGATGTTCACTCCGGATAACAAGAGTGAAAAGGGTACGGTTATTGCTTCGTTCAGTGCTCATCCCGAAAATTCCGGCTACGGTCATGTTGTTATTTCTGCCGACTTCATTCCTTACATTGAGGAGGTTGTCAACAAGGCCGGCTATAACTTCATTTATATTCAGGGCTGTATCGGCACCATTACATATCAGCGTGGTGCATCGGATGACGGACTTGACCTCACAAGACATGAGGAAGCTGTCAGATACGGCTATGAGATGGGCTATATTATTCTCGGACTTACAAAGAGTGAGACTGAGTGCAGGACTATGAACTATGCCCTCGGCGATTTCCTCGGCGAGGCCGAGTACGGGTCGAATGAGGGCTATACATCATGGTATAAGGATTGGAAGCCGGTAAGTGAGGCAACGGTTGCTCCGATGCTCAATATTGCTCACAAGCAATATATTATTGAGGTTTCCAACGTCCTTATGGATATCGTCGGAAAGACGGGTATCACAGACTATTTCTTCCTCTATGACAAGACGACCGATAAGTATTACACGGTTACCGAGTCGGGCTACATGGAGCTTGGCGATTCACTTCTTGTTGAGCTTTGCCCGGGCGAGACCTACGGCGAGCTTCTTATGGGCGGTGAGGGCTTGAAGGGATTCAAGTATCAGTCGCTTCGTGAGATGTACGGCGAGAATATTATCGTATTCGACCTTATGAACGACGCTATCGGTTACATTGAGCCGGATGATGATTTTGTAATGGCAGGCGTACAGTACAGCGAGAAAAAGGAATCCTTCGACACAGACACATGGTGCCTTATCTCCTGGGGCAAGAATACTGCTTCAAAGGTAATCTCGGAATTCATGGATCTTGTTGACAGCGTTAAATAAATAAGATACTAAGAAAAAGCGGGAGTCGTCAATTCGGCTTCCGCTTTTCAGAAATATATGTCCGGGGAGGGCAATAAGCTTTAAAAAAGCAAAAATAAAAAAGTCGTGATATTTTTCAAAAAAGTGTTGACAAACCTGCTCTGTTGTGGTATAGTATACGAGCGTTGAGACGCTGGTGTAGCTCAGTTGGTAGAGCAGCTGATTTGTAATCAGCAGGTCGGGGGTTCGAGTCCGTCCACCAGCTCCACTTTTTAAAAGTGAATATGGGAGAGTTCCCGAGTGGCCAAAGGGAACAGACTGTAAATCTGTCGTCAGTGACTTCGGTGGTTCGAATCCACCCTCTCCCACCAATAAGGAGTAAGTTAAAGCTTGCTCCTTTTTGTTTTGCCGGTATAAAAGAAAAAGCGGGTGCTAAGACAATCACTGCCTTAGCACCCGCTTCAATGTTTATATGTCGGTCTGTGCCCGAATGTCGCTTATTCGATTGCTATCGATGAGCTTGAAGGAAGCTTTTTTGCTTCTGCCTTCGGGACTTCAAGCGTAAGAACACCTGATTCATATTTTGCTTTTACGTCCTCCGGCTTTACATCGCCGATAAAGAAGCTGCGAGAGCAAGCTCCGGCGTAACGTTCTCTGCGAATCAAGCGGCCTTTTTTGTCGTTTTCGTCCTTATCAAGACCCTTGGCTGCTTTGATTGTGAGATATCCGTCGCTTACATCGACGTTAATTTCATCTTTCTTGAATCCCGGCAACTCAATAGCCAATTCATAACCGTTGTCCTTTTCATGGATATCGGTCTTCATCATATTCTTTGCGTGCTTACCGTATAACGGATTGTGCGCACCGAAGAATTCACGATCAAACGGATCGCTAAAGAAATCATCAAACATGTTTTCACTAAAGATACTCGGTAACATAATCAAAACCTCCGTTATAATTGTTTTTATATGAAGCTCGGCGGCTCAGCACCGCCAAACAGGATATACATTTTTTGTTCTCTTTATTTTTCTTTCCTTCTCTTCTTCACTTTTCTCTTCTTTCTTTTTACACCTATATTTTACTCATTTTTATTGCTTTTTCAATAGTACTGGAGTATAATAATTCTAAACTATGTTGTGCTGAGAGCACAATGAAAATCAGAGGAGAAAAGCTATGATGTCAGAAGATAATATTTCTACACTTGTATCCGATTTTTTTGATAGAGATGATATTGATTTGCTCGTTAAGGACACGGGGAAAATCTTGGAATGTCCGCTGATGGTGATTGACGATACCTACCATGTGACGGCACATTATTCACCCGAAGGTTTCAGAGACGAGGCTTTTGAATTAGCGGTGAAGGTTGGGGAAATAACATACGAGGCCGGTGTGCTTATAAGCGAAAGCGATGAGCTAACGGACGGAACGGCTGATTATGTCGAACTTGAGGACAGCCCGTACAGAAGAAGATTCGCTCCTCTTATCAGCGGCGGAATTCGGCTCGGTTATTTGATTTGCGTTGATGTCGATAATAAACTGAGCACCGTTGCACCCGAAACATACAGCCGAATAGAAAACATTTTGGCCAAGCAGATGTTTGTTGAAGCAGGGAGGATTGACAGACCTTTTGAAACGGCAGAAGAAATCATGATACATCTTTTGGATGGAGGGTTTCAATCGCAATCATTTTTTAAACTGCAAATATCATCAACTTATCTTGCTAATTTTCATCCTGTTGCTTTCGCTTTAATTGATTTGGCTGCTTATCATTCACAATACGTTGGGAAAAATTTGTTAAAGGATGAGCTGACATACAGATTTTACGAATCGCATCCTTTTATGTATAAAGGAAAGATATTTATGTTCCTGCAAAAAGGATATGACCGCAAGGCTTTTGAAGAATTAGCGAAAGAATTTCACCTTAAGATTGTTATCTCAAATACCATAGATGAGCTTTTTGACATTCCGACAATGTATAATTTAGTGCTTGAAGCCCTGAATATAGTTGTGAACGAAGATGTTGAAAATAATGTTTTCTTCGTTTCACAATTAGCGGTTCCGATTATGTTGAACAAAATAAAGGGATATGACAAGCTGATTTCGCCCAAAATTCTTTCATTGGCGGACTGTGACAGAAGAAAAGAAAGCCAATATTGCGAGACGTTGTACTATTATCTTACATGTGACCGGTCACTTAAAGATACATGCGAAGCACTTTTTACCCATCGCAACACGATTCTTTATCGCATAAGAAAAATGAAAGAAGATTTTGAAATTCCGCTTGAAGATTCCAATTTGCATTTTCAACTTTTGCTGGAGATTTCATTGATTCTGCTCAAAGAAAAAGGCTCGGAGTTCTTTATCTCAAAAATTGACAATGCCTAAAAATGTCCCCGCACTTTGCGTAATGCACGGTGCGGGGAGTTGTTGTTATTTAATTCAATTAATATTTAGCAAGATATGTGTCAATTTCCCACTGGGAGATGCTGGTGCGGTAGCTGTCCCATTCACGGCGCTTGGCTTCGATGAATTTTGTATAAACGTGCTCGCCGAGAGCTTCCTTAATGAATTCACTCTTTTCAAATTCATCAACGGCTTCTTCAAGCGTGCCGGGAAGAGACTCGATTTTAGCTGCCTTGCGCTCCTCAATACTCATGTCAAAGATGTTCTTAACGGTTGATTCGGGCGGCATATAGCCTTTTTCAATTCCGTCAAGACCTGCTAACAGGCAAAGAGCCATTTCAAGATACGGGTTGCAGGACGGGTCTGCGCTTCTCAGTTCAACTCTCGTGCCCTTGCCTCTTGCCGCAGGAACACGGACAAGAGCGGAACGGTTGGAAGCCGACCATGCGATATAAACGGGGGCTTCATAACCCGGAACAAGTCTCTTATATGAATTTACAAGAGGATTGTTGATAGCCGTTGTTGCCTTAATATGCTTCATGATACCTGCGACGAAGTGGAGAGCGGTCTCCGAAAGTCCGTACTGTCCGTTAGGGTCACAGAAAACATTGTTGCCGTCCTTATCAAAGAGGGACATATTCGTGTGCATACCCGAGCCTGCAATGCCGAAAATCGGCTTCGGCATGAATGTTGCGTAGAGATTGTGAAGCTGTGCGTATTTCTTGACGACATACTTAAATGTCATAACCTTATCGGCAACGGTGAGAACGTCGCCGTATTTAAAGTCAATTTCATGCTGACCCTCTGCGCACTCATGGTGAGATGCCTCAATCTCAAAGCCCATATCCTCAAGAGCGACGCACATATCACGGCGGCAGTCTCCGCCGAGGTCAACGTTATCAAGGTCAAAATAGCCTGCTTTGTCGTGAGTCTTGGTTGTCGGTCTGCCTTCGTCATCCGTATGAAAAAGGAAGAATTCAAGCTCAGGACCGACGTTAAATTTATATCCCATGTCATCGGCTTTCTTGATTGCACGCTTGAGCACATTTCTCGGGTCGCCGATGAAAGGCGTTCTGTCTGAGCAGTAAACGTCACAGATAAGACGAGCCGTTTTGCCGTCGGAAAGATGATTCCACGGAAGAACAACAAACGAATCGTAATCGGGATAGAGATACATGTCCGACTCTTCGATACGAACAAAGCCTTCAATGGAGGAGCCGTCGGTCATGCAGTCGTTGTCAAGAGCTTTTTCAAGCTGATTAACGGTGATTGCAACGTTCTTCATGCAGCCCAGAATATCCGTGAACTGGAGTCGCACGAATCTGACGTTTTGCTCTCTTGCCATTCTGAGAATGTCTTCTTTTGTGTACTTACCCATATTGATACCTCTCTCAAATAATAATTAGCTTATAATAATTAGCTTAGTTCATTTCGTCGAGTGTTAAGCTGTAGCTCGGGAGAAAATCCTCCATAAAGCACTTGACTTCTGGCATATCCAGCTCCTCAAGCCCCTTGAGGTTTGTCTTTGCCGCCTTGTCGAAGTCGTGATTACCCGCCTTTGATTCCTCGATGCATTTTGTGTAGGCGCAGATTTTATCTGCCGCTTTGACGAATTTCCAAAGCTGACGGTCGGCCTCCTGCTTGATAAAGAACGGCTTGTATTCCTCACGGATATCCTCGGGAATCATCTCCAAAAGTGCCTTGCAAGCATCGTCCTCAACGCAGTTGTAAGCTTCACGAATCTGCTTGCTGTAATACTTTACGGGAGTCGGCATATCGCCCGTGATAATCTCCGGCGCATCATGGAAAACGCCGAGAACCGCCGTGCGCTCTGCGTTGACATTGCCGCCGAAGCGTTTGTTGTGAATAACGGCAAGCGAGTGAGCCACGGTTGCGACCTCAAGCGAATGTTCGCTGATGTTCTCCATATATGTGTTTCTCATCAATGCCCAGCGATTGATGTATTTCATTCTTGAAAGCATTGCAAAAAAATGATAGTTTTTGCCCATTAAAGCACCCTCTCTCGGCAAAACGTTGAGAAAATTCAACGATAGTTGCCCTAATAAAAAAATTTTAACATACGGCGACATCTTTTGCAAGGAAATTCTTTCTTTTTCCCTTTATATGTGATACAATTAGTATATATTTATCTCATTGGGGAGGTTCATATGAATTTTGTAGAAATAAACGACAACGGCACAGTAGAAGGCTTTTGTCTGGTAAAAAATCTTGAAGAAAAAAAGACGGCTAAGGGCATTCCGTATCTTGACCTTATCCTGACGGACAGCTCGGGCGAAATCGGAGCGAAGCTTTGGGACTATAAAGAAGAGATTTTCGGATTTATAAAGCAGAATTCACTGTTGAAGGTTCGAGGCTCAATCTCAATGTTTAACGATGCGCCGCAGATGCGTCTTGACAGGGTTCGTCTTGCAAACGAAAACGACGGCGTTCGCATTGAGGATTATGTTCCGAGTGCGGAATATAACGGAGAGGCAATGTATTCGGCGATCGTTGATGTTGTCAATGATTTTGAAAATGCACAGCTCAAAACACTCGTTATGGCGGTGCTTGAGCAGAACAAGACGGCAATGCTCTATTGGCCGGCGGCGTTCAAGCTCCACCATGCAATCCGAGGCGGACTTCTCTATCATACACTTTCAATCCTCAGAATGGCGCAGAGTATAGCCGAGATTTATCCCTCGGTAGAAAAGGATTTGCTTTTCTCGGGCGTTATCCTGCATGACGTTGCAAAAATCGGAGAATTTGAGGTCTCGGAAACGGGAATTGCTTCCGGCTACACGGTAGAGGGAACACTTATCGGCCACCTTGTTAAGGGTGCAATGAATATTGAAAAAATCGGAGAAGAGCTCGGAACGGACAGAGAGCTGCTGACGCTCGTTGAGCATATGGTGATTTCTCACCACGGTGAGCCTGAGTTCGGAGCGGCTGTCAGGCCGATGTTCCTTGAAGCGGAGATTCTATCGCAGCTTGACTTGCTTGACGCAAGAATATATGAGATTTTGCAGGCGGTTTCCGAGGTTGAGTCGGGCGATTTTACACCGAGACAGTGGGCACTTGAAAACAGAAAGCTTTATAATCACGGTCTTAAAGAAAGCAAGCCGAAAGCGGACTTGCTTTGAACGGAGGAGTAAGCATGAAAAAAATAATCAGCATTTTATTGGCAGTTGTTCTTTTTGTCGGCTGCACGTCGCTCGCCTTTGCAGAGAATGACAACACGATAAATGGTACGCTGAACCTTGTTTCGTTCAATGTTGACGGACTTCCTATTCCTGCGGCACTTTCCTCAACCAAGCGTGACCCGATCAAGGCGACCGGGCTTATTGCAAAGCAAATCAATGCATCCGACTGTGATATTCTCAGTGTACAGGAGGATTTTAATCTCCATCCGATTCTTGAAAAGAATCTTGATATGAAATATGCAACGTTGACGAGCGGCGGAGTTGCCGTCGGAGACGGACTGAATTTCTTCTCAAAATATCCTGTCTATAACGTCGGCAGAGTTCCGTGGAGAACGGCATACGGCGTGTACGACTGCGGCTCGGACGAGCTTACGCCGAAGGGCATACTCTATTGTACGGTTGAGATAGCCGACGGGGTTTTTATTGATGTTTACAATATTCATGCCGACGCATGGGAGGATGAAAAGTCCATGCTCGCAAAGGCCGATCAATTTGACCAGCTTATCGAGCTTGTTGAGGAACATTCGGGTACGGACAGGGCTGTCATTTTGACGGGAGATTTTAATACAAACTACACTGTTTTCCGTGCCGGATATCAGAACGGAACATATAAAATCGATCTTTGTCAAAAGCTTATCGACAACTTTGTCAGCAAGGGCTTTAAGGATGCTTGGATCGAATATAATGTTGACGGAAACTATGATATTACCTATTCCGAGATGTGGGAGCGTTACGGATGTGACTACCAGAGAACATGGGATACACTCGACCATGTTTATTATCGTGACGGTGCAGGAGTTTCTTTTGAATTGCTTGAAGCGGTTTATGACAGCTTCGACTGCGACGGGATTTCATGGAACGGACATCTTTCCGACCATGCGGCGATCAGAACAAAGCTTGCTTACACCGTAAATCCGGATGAGATAAAGCCGATTGAAAGCAAAAATACCGAGACCTTTAACCTCGGCGACTACATTATGACGGCAGTTAAAACGATTACAAAGGTGCTTTTTAAGGCGATAATCAATATCCCCGAGCTTATCAAAAACGGTATTGGCTGGATCAAATAAGGAGATTTTATGGACTGGACAGAGGTAAAAATTCACATTGACTCAAAGGACGTGGAAACGGCAGGCAACATTGCTCAGATGGTCGTTCCCTACGGAATTTATATTGAGGATTACAGCGACCTTGAACAGGCGGCATGGGAGATTGCTCATATCGACCTGATTGACGAGGATTTGCTCAAAAAGGACAGAAACAAGGCGACGATTCATATTTATATCTCTCCCGAGGAAAGCCCGGCCGAAGCCGTTGCTTTTCTTTCCGAGCGTTACAATGCGGAGGGCATTAAGCATGAGATAGACCTCAGCGTGTGCCGCAATCAGGATTGGGAGAATAATTGGAAGGAATATTTCAAGCCGATGCCTGTCGGTCAAAAGCTGTTGATTCGCCCGGTTTGGGATAATGATTATGATCCGCAGGGCAGAACGGTGCTTGATATTGAACCCGGACTTGCCTTCGGCAGCGGCGGACACGACACAACACGCCTTTGCCTTGAAACGCTTGAAAATCACATAACGCCCGATACGGAGCTGCTTGATATCGGCTGCGGAAGCGGAATCCTCGGCATTGCCGGACTTTTGCTCGGCGCAAAGAGTGCAACGGGCGTTGATATCGACGAGCTTGCGGTTAAGACGGCAAGGGAAAACGGCGAAATGAATGGCTTCACAGAGCCGAAATATACTGTATTTCAGGGTAACCTGACCGATAAGGTCAGCGGCAAATACGATGTTGTTGTCGCAAATATTGTTGCCGATATCATTGTGATGTTTACAAAGGACGTCGGCAGGTTCCTGAAGGACGACGGAATTTATATAACATCCGGAATTATTGACACGAGGGAGCAGGACGTTCTCGATGCCTTTGAAAAGTACGGCTTTGAGGTCGTCGGCAGGCACGAAAGCTGCGGCTGGCTCTGCTTTGAAACGAGGTTGAAAAAATAATGTATCTTAACAGCAACGACATTGTTCTCTTTTCGGGTGATTCGATAACCGACGGCAACCGAGGACGAAAAATGGACTGCAACCACATCATGGGCCACGGATATCAGTTTATCCTTGCGGCGAAGGCGGCATATGAAAATTACGAGCGCAGGCCGAAATTTATCAACAAAGGTTATTCGGGAGCGACAACGGCGAATCTGCTTGAAACATGGCAGGAGGACGTTATCGACAATGCCCCGACTGTGCTGAGTATACTTGTGGGAACAAACGACGGACTCTTCGGTTTTTTAAACGGATTATCGCTCAAAGAGGTTGAGGATACTTACGAAAAGAATCTTGTAAAAATGATTGAGCTGACGAGATACGCTCTGCCGCATACAAAAATAATTGTTTGCGAACCGTTTTATTTTCCTCTTTCAAAGGACGATTTATCCTATCGCTACACGCCGCATATTGAATGCGAAGTTGATTATGGCAGACCTGACAGAGACGAAACGCAGGAAGCCATGGATTATAAATCCGCTGCAATTCAGCTCACAAGAGCGGCGGCAAAGCGTGTTGCCGAAAGCTCCGCAGATGTTTTTGTTCCGCTTTATGATAAATTTTCAGAGAAAATTGCAGGGTCAAAAACCGAATATTTTATGTGGGACGGAACTCATCCGTCAATCGCAGGTCACATGCTCATTGCGAATGAATGGGAAAAAGCGGTTGAAAAATCAAATAATTTTTAAAAATATTTCTCTAACCCCTTGTAAAAGCAAGGTTATATTTGGTAAAATATATTTATTAAAAACGAAAAGAGGTCTTTTTCATGGCAGATATGGCAAAAAAAGCTTTTTACAGAGCATATCAGAAAACCTTTATGGTTGCCGAGTGTTTTTTCGACTGGTCGGAGCCTGAGCTTCTCAAGGGTCCCGGTGCCGTCAAGGAGCTTCCGGCACTCGTAAAGTCAAAGGGCGTTTCAAGCGTTCTTGTTGTTACGGATAAGGGCCTTATGGGTCTCAACCTGCTTGCAGGTCTTTTTGAGCAGCTTGACGCTCAGGGAATCAAGTACACGGTTTATGACGGAGTTCAGCCGAACCCGTCTATTGAAAATATTGAGGAAGCCCGCAGGCTTTACCTCAAGAACGGCTGTGAGGGTATTATCGCATTCGGCGGCGGTTCTCCGATGGATTGTGCAAAGGCCGCAGGTGCAAGAGTTATGAACCCGAACCAGAGCGTTTCTCAGATGAGAGGCGAGCTGAAGATCAGACATAAGCTTCCGCCGTTCTTTGCTGTTCCGACAACCGCAGGTACAGGCTCGGAGACAACCCTTGCCGCTGTTGTTACAAATATGCAGACTCATGAGAAGTACGCTATCAACGACCCGAAGCTTCGCCCGAAGTATGCGGTTCTTGATCCCGAGCTTACGACAGGACTTCCGCAGAAGATCACTTCAACAACAGGTATGGACGCTCTCACTCATGCCGTTGAAGCTTATATCGGTCTCAGCGGAGTTAAATCAACCGATGACTATGCCGAGAGGGCAACAAAGCTTATCTTTGAAAACCTCGAAACAGCATACAATGACGGCAAGAATCTTCAAGCTCGTGAAAATATGCTCGTTGCATCGTTCTATGCAGGAATGGCATTCACAAGAGCTTATGTAGGCTACGTTCATGCAATCGCTCATAACCTCGGCGGTATCTACGGAACACCCCACGGTCTTGCAAATGCTGTTATTCTTCCTCATGTTCTTGAGTATTACGGTGACACTGCTTATGAAAAGCTCGCAAAGCTTGCAGAAATCGTAGGCGTCGGCGGATATTCCCAGGCGGACAAGGCTATGAATTTCATTGACGCTATCAAGGAAATGAACAAGAATATGAATATTCCCGAGCACTTCGATTTTATTAAGGACGAGGATATTCCGACAATAGTTGAGCGTGCACTCAAAGAGGGTAATCCGCTCTATCCTGTTCCTAAGATTATGGATGCAAAGGACTGCGAAAAGGTTGTAAGAGCTGTAAGAGGCTTCTGATTAAATTGAACACAAGGCATCGGCGGAGCAATCTGCCGATGTATTTTTTTACATAGTTTCGGCAATTCAAACAAAAACAACCCGGGATTTTTTATTTGACGGCAAAATGAAAAAAATGTATAATCAAATTAGATGAAAAGAGGGGGTACGATATGAAGATTAAGGAAATTTTGGCACCTGCGGATTATACGACAAAGCTCGGCGAGCGTGTAAGCTACTGGACATACTTTGTCGGACAGAATATTTTCTATAATGTTGTGACGACGTTCATGGCAACATATCTGATGATGAATGGAATCGACCTTGGCAAAATTGCGATTGTTACATTGATTGTTAAGATTTGGGACGCTGTTAACGACCCGATGTTCGGTATAATATTTGATAAAATAAAATTCAAAAACAAGCAAAAATGTATGCCGTGGATTCGTATTTCCGTCGGACTGGTGCCGATTACGACGGTCCTTTTGTTTATAATCCCGAGCGGTATGGCTCAGACAGGCAAGCTGATATGGTTTATGATTGCCTATTTGCTTTGGGATTCAAGCTACACGGTCTGCGACGTTCCGATTTACAGCATGGTAACAACGATGACCGATAACGTTAACGAGCGTAACACGCTGATGTCGATAGGCCGCCTGTTCAGCAGTGCCGGTATGGGTATATCCGGCTTGCTTTGCACCTTGCTTGTCAGCGAAAAGGTCGGAATGAGCTTCAGCCCGACGGTTATTCTTCTTTCGGTTATCGGACTTCTGTTCATGATTCCGCTTTGCTTTGCCGGCAAGGAGAGAAACTACCACGGCGAGCTTGAGGAGGAAGCCTTTTCAATAAAGAGAATGCTGACATATCTTGTGCATAATAAATATTTACTTATTTATTACCTCGGCTATCTTTTTGCCAACGGTCTTATGACAAACAATGCACTTGCGCTGTTCGTTTCGTATTATCTTTTCGGCAGTGCGAACTTTAATATTATTCTCGGAATTCTCGGCGTTGTTCCGTCCGTCATTGCGGCTTTGCTTATTCCCGTTATTTCTAAGAAATTCGACAAATTTAAGCTGTTTTTTATCTGCAATACCGTTGCGTCGGTTCTCGGACTGGCAATGTATTTCATCGGCTGGCAGAATAAAATGCTTTTCGTTGTGCTGACGGTTATCAGAGGAATTTTCACCAGCGTAACGGGTACGCTTGGATTTATGTTTACTCCCGACTGTGCGGAATACGGTCAGTACAAAACGGGCGTTGACGCAAAGGGAATCACATTTTCAATTCAAACATTCACGACTAAAATTGCCGCTGCAATCGCATCGTCGCTTGGTCTTGCAATTCTGACACTCTTTGACTGGACTAAGATTGAAGCCGAAAGCTTTGCCGATATTGAAAGACTGCACATTGTTCAGAGTGCAACGGCACTCAATGGCCTTTGGGTAACATATATACTTGTTCCGAGTATCGGACTTGCAATAACGTCATTCATCTATCTTTTCTATAAGCTCAGAGACAAGGACGTTCAGGTTATGGCGAGATACAACGCAGGCGAAATCACAAGAGAGGAATCCGAAGCACAGCTACCGAAAGCGCTTAAGTGCGGCATTACGCCGAAGCTTAAAGAGACGGTAAAGAAATAAAATACAACAAAACAACAAAAAAGAGGTTCTGATTTGAACCTCTTTTTTCTGCATAGCTTTAGAATTATAATCTTGTTTCAAGGATTTTTACATTTCCGTTGATTGTGAATTTGCCCTTGTTTGCCGGGATGAAAATGCTTTCGCCTTTTTTCATTGTGAGTTTTTCATCGGCACATTCAATCTCGGCGTTGCCCTCAAGACAGAGCAGGGAAACAAACGACTGCTCGTCGCAGACGGAAGAATATTCACCGTTAACACTCAATTCGTACATTGTGAAAAGGTCACATGATGTGAGCTTGCTTCTGGTTGCGTTATCAAACTTTTCAATCTCTCGTTTCGAGGAGTCGGGAATTGACGGGGGGCAGAGCTTTGTAACATCTGCAGCCTTGTCAACATGAAGCTCACGGGGCTTTCCGTCCTTTCCGAGACGGCCGTAATCATATATTCTGTAGGTTGTGTTGGAATTCTGATGAACCTCGGCAAGAAGTATACCTTTGCATATTGCGTGCATTGTGCCCGATTCAATGAAGAAAACATCGCCCTTTTTGACCTTGACTCGGTTGCAAATATCCATCATTGCATCGCTCTGAGCGGCTTTTTTGAATTCCTCAACCGTAACGTTGCGATTGAATCCGAGAATGAGCTCCGCATCGGGTTCGCAGTCGAGAATATACCATGCCTCCGTTTTGCCGAATTCACCCTCAACCCTCATTGCGTACTCGTCATCGGGGTGAACCTGAATTGAGAGGTCTCTTTTGGCATCAATGAACTTTATAAGTAGCGGGAAAAACTCATATTTTTCTCCCTTTGTGCCGCATATGCTCTTGTCGGCGAGGTAGACCTCCTGCAAGGTTTTGCCCTCAAATTTGCCATTGAGAACCGTTGACGGCCCGGCCGGGTGACAGGAGAGTACCCATGCTTCGGCGGCAGGGTCTTTATCGGTTTTGATACCGTATTCTGTGATAAGTCTTGTTCCGCCCCAAATGTTGTCGGCAACAAAGGGGGATAATTTAACCATTTCCATATTTAAACCTTCTTTTCAATGAAAATTTCCGAAAATATTATACATTATCAAGTTTGTATTGTAAAGTGCAAATTTACTATTGACAAATCGAACAAATGTTCGCTATAATGATAGTGATGCTATGGGGAGACAGAGGAGATATGAAATGGTTAATTATGATTTAAGAATTGAAAAGCAGCAAATCTTTGGCGCAGAGAAGATTGCTATTGCCGCAAATGCGAATGAAACAATTTCACTTCGCTTCCGCTTTGATGCAAGCTGGAGAATTTTTGATGCCAAGGCGGCAATTTTCAGAACGGCGCAAAATAAATACTATATTATCGAGATAAAAAGCTCGTCTGCGACCGTCCCTTGGGAGGTGCTGACCGTTGATCATGACTTTGAACTTTCCGTTATCGGCTATGACGGCTCGATGGTGCTCACCGCGGGGAAAGTCGATGTCAAGGTTGTTTCATCTCTGTTACCTGACGATTGCAAGACATTTTCACCGACCGAAACTCTTTTTGACAGATTTAAGCAGGACAGCATTGCCGAAGCCTACAAAAAATACGAGGACGAAATTGACTCATTGAAGTATTCTTACGAAAAGAAAATTGTTGAAATGGGTACAAAAATCAATGAGGCAAATGAGAACACAAAGAACGTTGAAAAAGCTAAGGAAGAGGAAATCGCAAAGCTTAAACAGGATCACGCCGAGGAGGTTCACTCCCTTAACGGGGAGATTGCCGACATAAACAAAACCCTTGCCGCAGCCCAAATCAAGGCGGATAACTGGGATCTTGTCGATGCGGCGATGGCAGACAAAACGAGAAGCAATTATGCGCCGTGGACGGGCGGAACAAAGGAATATAAGCTTCCGTTTTTCAACACAAAAAATATGGGATACTTGGCGGCGGGTAACTTCGACGGCAATGTTACCGAGCTGGGTCTTGATTTAAGTTCGGCAACGACGCTTTCACAGATGTTTACCCAGAAAAAGTGTTTGAGAAGAATTGAACTCAGAAACACGGATAAGATAACAACGATGATAAACGGTTTTTCAAATTCACTCGCACTTCGGGAAGTAATCCTCGGCAACCTGTCAAGCTGTGACAGTGCAAAGCAGTCTTTTTATAACGATACTTCTCTTGAAAAAATTACGTTCGGAAATTGTGAGAGGATTCAAGACTGGACGGAAACCTTTTACGGCTGTATTTCACTAATAGAAATAGATGCGACGTTGAATTTGGGCGCGGCAAATTGGGTTTCCAATACATTTGCAAATTGCACAAGTCTCAAAAGTGTACGCTTTGAAAAAGAAACAATCAAAATAGGTATTTCTCTTTCTTCCTGTAAGTCACTTTCAAAGGAAAGCATGGAGAGCTTTTTTGACGGACTTGCCATATCGCAGGGCAAAACTGTTACCTTATCAAGATATGCTTATGAAAATAACTATCCGACTGACGATGAAAAAAAGAAGATTGAAAATAGGCTTGCCGAAAAAGGTTGGAAACTGATTCTCGAATAAAAATCATATTTGTTTATGCTCTTACATATAATCAAGTGAAATAAAAAAGAGAGGTTGATTATATGAGCATAGAACTGACGAGAACCGATATTGGCACAACAGAAGTACTTTACGATAATTTTGCCGAGCAGGGCATTGATTGTGATATTTCTTTGCCGGATTATTGTCCCGATATAATGAGAATTCTCAGATGCAGCGTAACGAACAGCATTACAAATTCGAAAATTTCGGGAGACAGAGCAACCGTTGACGGCAATGCAAAAATACGTATAGTTTATGCCGATGAGAAAAACGGAATTTATTGCTATGAGCAGGATTATCCTTTTTCAAAATTTACCGAGCTTTCGCAGGACTATGATGGGGCTGTGCTTTGCACATCGGCAAAGACCGAATATGCAAACTGCCGTGCCGTCAGCAAGAAGCGAATTGATATTCACGGAGTTGTGAGCATCAGATTCAAAATTGTCGGTATCAAGAAAGATTCTGTTATCACAGATGCCGAGGGAGACGGAATTCAGCTGAAGAAAAAGAAAATCGGCACGGATAATGCCGTTGCCGTTGTGATGAAAAAATTTCAGCTTTCCCAGACGGAAGAGGCCGACGGCGGAGAGATTGGTAAAATTTTTTACTCCTGTGCGTCTCCCGTTTTGTCCGAAACAAAAATAATCAAGGGTAAAATTCTTCTCAAAGGTGAAGTTGTTATCAAGGTTATGTATTGCTCGGCCACCGGTGAGAACGAAAGTGTTTGTGTGAATTATAACCTGCCGTTCAGCGAAATTGTAGATATTGAGAATATCGACGATAGCTGTAAGGTCAGCGTCGGATTCAATGTTGACCAGGTTCAGGCCGAGCCGAAAACAGACAATGACGGCGAATATAAATATCTTAATCTCGCTTGTGATATATGCGCTGTTGTGACGGCATACAAGGCCGAGGATATTTGCATTATAACCGACGCATATTCAACGCAAAAGGAGATAGATGCAAAATATAAAACTGCGTCATTTACTCAGATTTTGCAAAATCTGAGTGACAGCATTATCTGCCGTGAAAGCATTGATCTGTCCTCAATGAATCCGCAAAGGATTTATGCCGTCATAGCTCAGGCGCCGGAGGCAAAATGCTGCTTTAACTCCGATAAGATGACGGTTTCGGGGAAAATTCCGCTGAAGTTTATCTTGATTGACGGTGAGGGCGCACCGACCTTCTGCGAAAGGGAAGCCGAATTTGAGTATTCACGCTCCGTTGACGCCAAGGGCGGCAATCTTCACTGCGAACCGAGCCTTTTCCTGACGGGCTACACCTGTACATTGACAAATGACGGACGGGCAGAGTTCAAAGCAGAAATGAATATCAGTGCCGATATTGAAGAAACGTGCGAAAGCCGCACACTTGTCAGTCTAAAGGCATTGGAAAATTCCGAGATGAAAAAGAGACATTCCTCGCTGGTTATCTGTTTTTGCAGCGGTGGGGAGAAGGTTTGGGACATTGCAAGGAAATATAACACGACTGTGGAGGATATTATGAGTGAAAATGAGCTGACATCGGACGAAATCGGCGAAAAGATGATGCTTATGATACCCGTAAAATAACGCTATACTATTGAAATTATTCTCAACAGATGGTATACTAATTTTACCGCTGACAGGAAAGGTTCGCATACGGCGGAGCTTGCTGTCAGCGGTATTATTTTTGAAAGGACGTTTTCTATGGGATTAAAAAACATTGATAAATCTGCCGAGCAGAAAGGCTCGGGGATAGTTACTCTTTGGCAGTTTGTTAAATTTATCGTTGTAAGCCTTTTGGCTTGTATTGTCCAGTTTGCTTCGCTTAATCTTATCATGCTTTTGCCCCAGATCAAAGCGATAATGAATCAGGATTTCACATGGTTTGTGTTCAACTATGTCGGTGAGGGCAAGGGCTTCGGCTATTTCCTCGCATTCAACATTGCAAATATCCTTGCACAGATCGTTGCGTTTTTTGTTAATCGTGAAAAAACTTTCGGCTCGTCAAGCAACATCGCAATTACTCTGCCGATTTATATCGTTTTCACGGTTGCGCTCATTTGTTTCTCGGCATGGCTCGCCCCGACGATACAGGGTTGGCTTATCGCTCACAGCATAGCGACTCAGCTTGCGGCAAACATCTCAACTATGGTTTGCTCTGCGGTTCAGTTCTTCATCTATTTCCCTGTTGACAAGCTTCTTTTCCATAAGAAGAAAGAGGAAAAATAACATATTGGGTGAGAGCATGTTTTTCAGACAGATATTTGACGTCGGAGCTGCCAAACCGCTGGATATTTTTTCATCGGGCAGCAGGAAATATAAATCGGTTTTAAAAATTCTGAGCATTATCGCAATGGCGGCAATGCTCGGAATACAGGTCTATGTTTTGCTGACTCACAAGGTAGTTCTTGCTTCGGATTCTCAGCGATATTTTGAGCTTGCGACTCTTGCTGTTAAAAACGGCGTTTGGTATCCGTCACCACTCAATGTTCACGACACATATATTTTCGGCAACGGACTTATCAATCTGATGATTCTTTTGATAAGGCTCACGGGCTCGATCGAGGCAATAAAAATTATCAATATTTTCTGTGTTTATGCAATTTTGGTTTCATGTATATACATAATCAAAAGGATTTTCGGCGATACGGAAATTCAATATTGGTTTACCGTTATTTTCTGTGCCACAGGTACGTTTTGGGGTGAGGTTGCACAGGCGAGAACAGAGCTTATCTTTATGGCTTTTGCCTTTGCAGCGACCGCCTTGCTCATGACCGGAAAAACATATGCGTGTCTTGTTTCGGGAGTCCTTTTTGCTCTTGCCAACTGGACAAGACCTCTCGGCATAGTTTTTCTGATGGCAGGAATTTGGCTCATTGCAACGCAGAGAGCAAAGCTGAAACAATACCTTTGTCTTGTGCTCGGTGCGGCTATGATGGTTGGCGTTATCGGCGGAGCGGCCTATGCAAAGTGCGGATATTTTGCCTATCAGGCAACTACAGGCGGATACAATCTCATCATGGGCGCATCCGACGGTGCGGACGGAACTTCAAGGTTTGATGCTTTCGGCGAAGGCGGAGCCGGCTATCTTTCCGAGAAACAGAAAAGCGAAATGACCTTCAAGGAAAAGGACGCATTTTATAAATCCGAAGCTATTAAATGGATAAAGGAAAATCCCGGCGAATACGTCAAGCTCATGCCGAAAAAAATGCTTGTTACGCTTTATTCCGAGGGCTATGCGCTCGGCACGTTTTATAATGACGCAACGGCAGGAAACGGAGGAGCTTTTTACCGGGGACTTCTCGGCAGAATGGCAGGACAATCGGATGAGAAGCTTTCGGCTGCGGATATAATCGTTATCTGGACGCAGGGTGTTTATATGATAACTCTCTTGCTTGCCTTTGCATGTGTGGTGTTTCTGATTGTTAAGCACAGAGCGGCGAAGCTCATGCCGTTTATTTTCACCGTGGCGGGTGCAATCGGAATAACAATGCTTTTGGTCGGCGGACCGAGATATCATTTCCCGATTTTGCCGTATCTTATTATGGCGGCGGCAATTCTTATTCAGGCGATTGCCACGCACAAGGAGCATAAAAATGAAGCTTAAAGAATATATCAGGCTCATAAGGCCGAAGCATTATATAAAAAATCTGCTGCTCTTTCTCCCCATAATTTTCGGCGGAAGCTTGCTCCAAAAGGATAAGCTTTTGCATGTTATCGGCGGCTTTGTTGTGTTCGGTTTTATCAGCTCCGTTGTTTATATAATCAACGACATTTGCGATGCGGAAAAGGACAGACATCACCCGACAAAGTGCACACGGCCTATCGCTTCGGGCAAAATTCAAAAGAAAAGTGCAGTTGTGCTTGCCTGCGTTTTGTTTATTGTTTCTGTTGCGATAAATTGGTTCGTTTGCGGCAAAAGTCTTTACGGCTGGCTGCTGATTGCACTGTATCTTGTACTCAATCTCGGCTACAGCTTCGGACTGAAAAATGTTGTGCTTCTTGATATATTGATTCTTGTTTCGGGTTACCTTATTCGTATTCTCTACGGCTCGGTTATCACAGACATTCCTGTTTCAAGCTGGCTTTATCTGACGGTTATGGCATTTTCTTTCTATATGGGCCTTGGCAAACGCCGGGGCGAAATTGTTAACAGTGAGAAAAACACGAGAGAGGTTCTTAAGTATTATAACAAGGATTTCCTTGACAAGAACATGTATATGACGCTCGGCTTGGGTATTGTTTTTTACTCACTCTGGTGCGTTAATTCGGGAACGATTGCGATTTATTCCAACAAAATTGTTTTCACGATTCCGCTTGTTATCGTTATTTGCATGAAATACAGTCTGACTGTTGAGGGCGATTCCGACGGCGATCCTATCAGCGTTATTCTCAAGGACAAGTGGCTTATGATGCTCGGTGCACTCTACGGGGCGGTTATTATCAGCCTTTTGTATATTTTTAAATAAATTTAACAAAAAACATTGTAATAAATTTTGCGATGTGATAGAATAAACAAAACACAGCTTAGGAGGTTTTACTATGAGTTTTCCTGTTGCTTTGCAGCTTTACTCCGTTCGTGACGCTATGGCGGAGGACTTTGCAGGTACAATAAAAAAGGTTAAGGATATGGGCTACGACGGAGTTGAGTTCGCAGGACTTTTTGACCATTCGGCAGAAGAGGTTAAGCGGATTTGTGACGAGGTCGGTGTTGATCCGATTTCAGCTCACGTTCCGTATGATGAGCTTGATGCAGACCCGGAAAAGACGATTGCAACTTATGCCGAGATCGGCTGTAAGTATATCGCTATTCCGTATGCCGTTGAGGAAAGACGCCCCGGTGCAGAGCTTTTCGACGATACGGTTGAGGGAATCAAGCGTTTTGCCGCTATCGGTAAAAAATACGGTGTAACATTTCTTTATCATAACCATGACTTTGAATTCAAGAAGGTCGGAGATGTTTACGGACTTGATCTTCTCTATTCGACGCTTACTCCCGATGAACTTCAAACCGAGCTTGATACATGTTGGGTCAATGTCGGCGGTGAGGATCCGGCAAAGTATGTTGAAAAGTATTCGGGCAGAGCACCCGTTGTTCACCTCAAGGATTTCCACATGAGCGGCAAGGGCAAGCCGGCAAAGCTTTATCAGCTTATCGGTATTGATGACGGTGCACAGGATGCCGAGGAGGAAGAGGCTTTCGGCTTCCGTCCCTGCGGTTACGGTGTTCAGAATTTCCCCGAGATTCTTGAAGCTTGTAAAAAGGCAGGCACATCATGGGTTGTTGTTGAGCAGGATCAGCCCGCTCTCGACAAGACTCCGCTCGAGTGTGCAAAAATGAGCATTGATTACATTAAAGAAATTAATAAATAAAGGAGATTTAATATGTCTGACGCAGTATTGAACCAATTTACCCAGGCCGTTGAGGAGGAAAAGGTCTCAACCGGCAGGAGATTCAAGGTAGGCATTATCGGTACAGGTTGGATCGCAGAGGCACACATTGAGAGCTATCTCGACATGGACGATGTTGACATCGTTGCCATGGCCGACCTCATCCCGGGCAAGGCTGAAAAGTTTGCGGCAAGGTACAACAAGGACGGACGTCTTGATAATGTACATTTCTACAAGAATCACGAGGAGCTTATCGACAATGAGCCTGAGCTTGACGCCGTAAGCGTCTGTACTTATAACATGACACATGCCGAGTGTGCTATCTATTCACTCAAGCACGGTGTAAATGTTCTTCTTGAAAAGCCGATGTGCGTTACAACAGAGGAAGCAGTTGAAATCTGCAAGGCCGAGAAGGAAAGCGGAAAGCTTCTTTCAATCGGTTTCCAGCCCCGTAATGACGAGAACATGAAGATGGTTAAGAAGATTGTTCAGTCGGGCGAGCTTGGCAAGATTTACTACATACAGACAGGCGGCGGACGCCGTCGCGGTATTCCGAACAGCACATTTATTGAGAAGAAGACCGCAGGTATCGGTGCAATGGGCGATATCGGATGCTATTCTCTCGACGTTGTTCTTAACGCTATCGGATATCCGAAGCCGCTTACCGTTACAGGTTACACATCAAACTTCTTCGGAACAAACCCGAAGTACAACAACCCGACTGATGCGGCAAGATTTAATGTTGAGGATTTCGCAGCAGCATTTGTACGTCTTGACGGCGGCATCGTTCTTGATTTCCGTATTGCATGGGCTATGCATCCCGACACACCGGGTGACACAATTATCTTCGGTACGGAGGGTGCGCTCAGAATTCCGTCAACAGAGTGTTGGAACGGAGAGATGTCCGGTCCGATGACGATTTATCACGACGTTGCGGGCGAGCAGGTTCAGACGGTCGTTCCCCTTATTGAGAACAGCGGCAAGGGACTTTTCTATAAGAAGTGCCGCTCCTTCCTTGATGCAATTGCTAACGGCGATCCCGCTCCGATTCCGTCAAGCCAGATTCTCTACAACCAGGCAATTATCGACCATATCATTAAGTCGGCAGAGCTTGGCAAAGAGGTTGAGGTTGTTATCCCCGAGATATAATCTTATAAGCTGAAAATAATAAGGCTATAAATCACTGCTTGAAATGTGATTTATAGCCTTTTCTTATTTTATTTTTTACCGTTTACGATGTCATAAATCGTTTCGGGTCGCTTTCGTAAAGACCGCCGATGCCGGAAAGAATAATCAAACGTTTAGCCTTGCAAAGCGCGGCAACGATCTCCGAGAGCATATCGTTATCGCTGCTGTAAGGCGTATAATTGACGGCTATGATTATGCAATGCCAAAAGCCGGGACGAGGTCGCAATTAGCGAAGCTCCTTTTTAAGGTTCAAATAATTATTAAATGTTTTTACAAAATAGGAAAGTCCGTCGGTTGCAAGCAGGATTAAAACAGGAACGAAAACCAATATATATCGGCTGTTACATTCCCAAATAAGCATGAAGTTAAATATTCCGAAGATTGCAATTCTGCCGGCGAGAAGAGTTTGATTTTCTTCTGTTCTTTTCTTCTTGAAGCTTTCTATCGCCGAGAAGAGTATGCCGAGGGTTATAAAAATATAATAAATCCAGAAGTAGATTAAGCTTATCGGGTAAAGGTCACCGTGCCATGTAAGAAGCCTTGTAAAAATGCCTTTGTTATAGACTGATTCTCTTCCAGCATAAAAGCTTCCGGCCAATGTGCAGTCGCCAAAGGTGCGAATGACTTTTTTAGAAAAGGTATGGTCTAAAAATCCGAAAAATCCGTAATCCTTAACTCGCTTTTTTATTTCTTTTATGTTAGCTTCTTCTTTTTTACGGTATGTGTCAAAGCTTGCCGTGTAATTGACGTCCTCTTGCAAATATCCGCCGTAGCCGAGACCCATCATTACCCAATGAGTGGGAGGAAATTCATTTTTTGCTTCCAGCTCTTCTGTGATACCGAACTTGTTTTTGTAAATCGGCTTGGTTACTGTGCTTACGGCTTTAACGGTTACACCTAACGTTACAATGCTGACTAAGAAAAAGCACATAAACTGTTTAAATGATATTTTATTAAAGATCATGCCAATCAAAATCGCCACAAAAACAATGACAGACGTTAATTTTATCAGGTATGAAAAAGCTCCGGTGATACCGAGAAGAATATAAAACACGATTTTTGATTTAGTGCTTTTGCTTTTCTGAATCTTAAAATATAAAAACAGCATTATAGATGCAGTTAAAACACAAGGAGTGTCGGTATATAAAAAACCGGAGTAAAGGTAAAGCGGAGCACAAAACAAAGTGATAATACCGGCAAAAAAAGCCTTCTTTGCTGAAAAAATAACTCCGGCGGCACGGTAAATAAATTCAATGGCAATTTGAATAATTACAACAGATACGGCCATTGATACCCGTTTGAAAACAATAATATCAGCGTTGCCGACAAACAGCTTAATGAGCTTGAACAGAGAAACCATGCAAAGCAGCCAAAACTGATTGTTGGGGTATCGGGCATAATAGTAAAGCTTGTCAACCTTAGCGGTTTTAATATAGTTATATGATGAGTTGATAAGTCCGCCCCAGTCCCATGTAAAATTGACCTCAAGAGAAAACGCTAATTTCATCATAAAAGCAATTGATATGATTCTGAGAATCCACCAAGCAGCTTTGTAATTAATTTTTTCAATAAGGTCGGTTTTCTTTATACAAATGTATAAAAATAAAGCAGAGACCGGAATTATCATTAATCCCGCAAAAAATGATTGAAGAATCATTTGCGAAAACGCTACCTCAAAAATCATTATTGAGACAATAAAAAAACAAACATTAAAAATATTATTTATTGCTTTTTTCATTTATTTTTACCTCTCTGAGCATATTCACTATATATATGGCACAAATTATACCACAAAGTGGGAAGAACTGCAACAATTAATTGTGATATTACATCATATAATTATAATAATTTTGTCACAATTTGAACAATTAAGATATTTTGTAAAAAAAGAAGCTATATTCAATATTGCACCTTATACGGTGAATCCGAATATAGCCTAAAGTATTTAATTTCAGTCAAATTGTACCTGCCGATTGTCGCTTTTATGTGCATCGAAGCACATTTTTATTTGATCTGTGTTGTTCTTTCTCTGTGAGCGGCGGCAAATCGTCAATGGTAAAATAATCAAAATCAGATGTTTTGATATCAAAGGCGGGTTTATTTTATGTCAAACTGCCTGCACAAGGCTTTGCAGTTCAATCGCCCAATCAAGCCATTGCTTTTTCTCATTCATAGCTTTTACTCCGTCTGATTTTTTCGATGCTGTCGTTTCGTACAAGTTCACGCAAAGCTTTCATATATTCCGAGAAATCCGTTTTGTCGTTTCCGTATGTCATTTGCAGGTCGTATTCAAGCGGAAGCCATGTTGAGATGTCGCTCTCGTTGTGTTGAATAAGAGCCTCAAGGCTGTCCATGGCTTTGTATATTTTTGCCTCAAGTGTTTTTCTTTCTTCCATTTCACTGTAAAGTGCTGCCATCTCGGTACGGAACGGTTCTGGTAAGGATTTTATCCAATCAAAAAGAAGCTTTTCTTCTTGCTTTTCATTTTCTTTTGTCTTCTCAAAGGTCGGAATGTCGCCGGTGAACGCTTCGCCGAGGTCATGTATGAGACACATTTTAAATATCTTTTCAAAATCCGCATCGGGAAACTCGTCGCTGACAAAATAAGCCATGAGAGTCATTCGCCATGAATGCTCGGCAACACTTTCCCTGCGTCCGCCCGAGGTATAGCAATGTCTTGTTGCGTCCTTGAGCCGTTCGGCAACGGCAAGCGTTTCAATTAGCTTTCTCGGTTCCATGAAATTTGCTCCTCAGGTCATTTTTATCGGCATGATTTTATCGCCGTCAAATTCAACCTTATCAATGCAAAGAAATCTTGCGTCACGGTCTTTGATATTCTCACGGCGGCGGTGGTAAACCATAAGCATTTCGCCGTCGTCAAGCAGAAAATAACCGTTGTGTCCGGGTCCTTCGGCAACTCCGGGCTGCGAGGAAAGAATTGTTCCGAGGCTCTCAAACGGGCCGAGAGGATTGTCGGAAATTGAATAGTCCACACGGTATGTTCCTTTGCCCCAGCTTCCGCAGGAATACATAAAATAGTATTTGCCGTCCTTTTTCATCATGCAAGGACCCTCAACATAATCGTGCGGCGTGATTTCTTTAAAGGTTTCGCCGTCATCAAACGGAACAAAGCCTGTCATTTCTTCATTCATCTTGCAAACGTTGCAGTGTTTCCAACCGCCGTAATAAAGATAAACCGTGCCGTCATCATCTTTGAAAAGATGAGCGTCAATCGGCTGAGCACCGTTGATTATTGTACCTATCAGTGATTTGCCGAGGTAGCCTTTAAAAGGACCTGTCGGCGAGTCGGAAACGGCAATTTCAAGGCCGCCGCCCTCGTTATCCTCATGGATATCGTTAGAGGCGAAGATGTAATAATATTTTCCGTTCTTTTCGATAATTGTCGGTGCCCAAACGGCTTTCTTCACCCAAGGAAAACCGGACATGTCAATAATCGATTCAATTTTTTCCCAGTGCTCAAGATCGTCGGAGACAAACATATCATGGTTGAGCTGCTGCTCGTAGGGAAGGCTTCTTGTAACGTAAATGCAGTATTTTCCGTTGTAAATTCTTGCTTCCGGGTCGGCATGCCATGCTTCGGAAATCGGATTGTTGAATTGCATAATGCGGTTTGCTCCTTATTTATTAAAAATTTCATATTCAGGCAGTGCGGTTTTCAAGGCGTTGAGAACGCATTTGCGCGGTTCAAAGAAATTGTGATAGTATTGACTGTTAACTGTTTCCATTTCATTGACTGTCGATGGATTGCTTAGAAGAAACTCGGCCTTTTCGCAAAGCTCGTCGCTTGAAGCGAAGGAAAGATAATTTTTCCCCTCGCTGAAATCACCGGGAAGAACATAACGAAACGGATCGGAAATAATCGCTTTGCCGGACGAAATAAGCTCACCGAATCTTGCACCGATGCAATATTGATGTCCGCTTGAGATTACGCCGATTATGTTTGAATGCATGGTTTCAAGATATCTGCTTCTTGTTGTGATTCGTTCGTCAGTGGTTATTAATTCGGGACAATTTCTTCTTGCGTAGTCGCCGTCGGCAATTCCGCCGATAAGGCGATCGCCATATTCTTTCTTCAGAGCCGAGCATATTTCAATTCTTTTAAGATTTATATCACGCAGCATTGCCGAACACTCAACGGAGAGCTTTTCCGCACCCTCATCGTCAAGGAACGGGTATGAGTTTTTAATGTCTTGTACAGTCACAACTTCTTCGTTAAGGCGAGTCCAAAACAGAAGATTATAAGAATCAAAATGATTCAGATTTTCTGTATTTCTGTAGTCATTGATTCGGATATACTCCTTGTGGTGCTTAACGGAGTACATAAACTTAACGATGCCGTCACGGGAAAAGCCGTAATTATCCGCAAATATTTTATCATAAGGATTATCGGGACAGGTTGCGGTGAAGGTTCCCGCAACGAATGGGTGTATCTTACCTTGATTGCGAAGTCCGATATATTTTTGAGGATTGCAGTTGCTTTTAAAAAGAGCCGTAACGTTATCCATCTGGTTATCAAACAGCTCGCTGCTAAGGAAGCTCTGATAGCCGTTTTCATAGTCAAAAACAATAAGCTTGTTATCAACTGAAACTTCAATTATATTATTGTGCTGATAAAGACCGTCCGCTAAAAATTTATCATAGCATGTGACTTTTCCAAGCTTCAAAAGGCCGTCTTTTTCAAGTAGGCTGAATCCGGCAAGTATCCATGATGCCGGCGGACGATGACAATAACGTATATTGCAAAGCGGTATACTCGATTGGGACATTATAGCACAGCTCCTCTTTTATTTTTCAATATATAATATATCATATCATAAGGATATTTGCAAGAAATGAGTATTAAAAAGTTGATACTCTAACCGTCTGCTGCATATACAGAAAGTCTATGTTATAATTAAGCAACAAAATCGGAAGGAGCAACCGTTGATGGAGAGAATTAAGAAAAATTTCGGATTCGATATGATGAGGCTGCCGATGAACGGCGAAGACGTTAATATCGAAGAAACCAAGAAAATGGTTGATGCGTTATCCTTGAGGTGCTTAATTTATGGCTTCCATTGGTATTTTTTCATGTCAACACAGCCGTTCGGCTTGAATTCAACGCCCTCGCTTTCAAGAAGCGAACGTTGTTCCGCCCACCCCGGAGCAGTCCGGCCGGAACTGTTAACGACACGGTGACACGGGTAATTTCCGTAAAATTCCGCACGGCTGAGCACATTGCCGACGAGACGTGAATTTTTGTCACGACCGATAAGCCTTGCAATCTGACCGTAACTTGCCGCCCGACCGTATGGAATTTCTTCCACGACAGACAAAATTTCATATATCAGATTGTCATTCAAAATTTTACTCATAGCATTGCTCCGTTTACAATATATAGTACAATCATAGCATTGAAGCAAAATTCTGTCAATCGTAGAATAAATAAGGAAGGACTGCACAAAAACGTAGCAGTCCTTTCTTGTTATTTTCTCATGAGTTGGTTTGTGTAAAGCTTATGTATGCCGAATTTCCAGCAAAGGAGCATGCCGAACACTGCACCGACAGCCGCCTGAAGAACCTGGAACGGAAGCTTTAAGAGAGCAGCTTCGGGTGTGCTGTAAATAAATGCTCTTCCTATTGAATATCCGACAATCATGATGATTGCACCGACCGTAACGCCGATTCCCGAAGCGAGAACAGGCTTCTTCTTCAACACATAGTGGGAGAAAACGGAAATGATAATTGCCTGCAAGCCGTGAGTTACAAGCGAAACCCACATCGGTGCAGGATAGAAGAATAGGTCGCCGAGAAATGCGCCTACGCCGCCGACCATGAATGCCGCCAACGGATCAAGGATTATCGCCGCTGCACAGATAACGATGTCATTAAGATAAAGATGTCCGCCGGCTACGGGAACTCCGAATGAGCTGAGTGCCACGTTCATAGCCATGAGCACTGCCGTTGTGCATATCCACATTGTGTTCTGCTTTGCTGTTCTTTTTGTTTGCATTGTGTTTTCCTCCTTGCAAATCTGTTGGGAATATTATATAATAGCTCTGATAATATAAAATAGTCAGAAACGGAGAATTTTATATAACCAGATGAAGTATAGAATTGACAAACAAAAACGCCCCGTGTATCTGCAAATTTACAGACAAATCAGGGACGATATAACAAGCGGAACTTTTGAATTTAACAGCAAGCTTCCGTCAAAACGGCTGCTTGCCGATGAGGTAGGCGTCAGCACAATAACGGTCGAGCATGCTTATGCACTTTTGTGCGATGAGGGCTATATCGAGCCGAGGGAGCGAAGCGGATATTTTGTTATTTTCAGTCCGAATGACGGCTTTGCCGAGGTTTCTCATATATCCGAGTCGTTCAAAACTCATATAGCTTCAACTCGTACGACGTTTTCTGTTTCCCTTTTGAGCAAGACTATGCGTAAGGTCTTGACGGATTATAATGAAGTTATTCTCGAAAAATCGCCGAATGTCGGTTGTATTGAGCTGAGAACGGCATTGAAGCAGTATCTTGCACGCAACAGGGGAATAAATGTTGAAATTGAGCAAATAGTTATCGGCTCGGGTGCGGAATATCTTTACAGACTGATTGTTGATCTGCTGGGTCGCGATAAGGTCTATGCTATCGAATCGCCGTCATATCAAAAAATTGAACAGGTTTATCATGCGGCAGGTGTAAAATATGATCTTTTGCCGCTTTGCGATGACGGAATCGACGGTGTGGCACTCGCTAAAACCGATGCCGATGTTCTGCATACAACGCCTTACAGAAGCTTTCCGAGCGGCGTCACTGCCTCGGCATCAAAAAGGTATGAATACATACGCTGGTCGGATAAGGCTAATAGGTTTATTATTGAATCAGACTATGATTCCGAGTTTTCGGTTTATGTGAAACCAACGGAAACATTGTTTGCACTTTCCGATAAGGATAATGTGATTTATCTTAACACATTTTCAAAGACCATATCACCGTCCTTGCGTGTAGGATACATGGTCTTGCCGAAAAGGCTTGTTAAACCGTTCAATGACAGGCTCGGGTTCTATTCCTGCACCGTGCCGACGTTTGAACAATTCGTTCTTGCCGAACTGATAAACAACGGCGATTTTGAACGTCATATAAATCGTGAACGCCGCAACAAGCGACGTGAGATGAAGAAAGCAAAAAATGAATGACAATCATATGCATTGGCAAATAATGCTTGAATTTTTCTCGGAAATAGATTATAGTTGTTGTGCACCACAGTATTTTGGAGGTATTTATGAAAGATTTTAGATTAAGACAGGTACACCTTGATTTCCACACTTCGCCGCTCATTCCCGATGTCGGCGCAAAGTTTGATAAAAAAGCGTGGCAGGAAACGCTGAAGCTGGGTCATGTTGATTCAATTACAGTTTTTTCAAAGTGCCATCACGGCTTTTCATATCACCCGACAAAGGTAAACACAATGAATCCGACGCTGAAATTTGACCTGCTCAAGGCACAGCTTGAAGCATGCGAGGAAATCGGAGTTCGTGCTCCGGTATATATTTCGGCAGGCTTTGATGAAAAGGATGCGGTTGAGCATCACGATTGGGTGAGAGTAAACCCATCGGATATTGGTAAAGCTCCCGATTTCACCCAGGCAGGCTACCATCTGATGTGTTTCAACACGGCTTATCTTGATAAGCTCATTGCCGAGATTGAAGAGGTCATGGTAAACTATAATCCGTGCGAAATCTTTCTTGATATCGTCGGAGAACCGATGTGCTGCTGTGAAAAGTGTTGTGCGGATATGACGGCTGCCGGCCTTGATTACAACAATCTTAAAGATGTTGAAGCTTTTGGCAAAAAGGTATATCGCAACTATCTTGACAGGGTAGAGGAAGCGGTACATAAGCACAATCCGGAAACAATAATTTTCCAAAACTCCGGTCATGTTTCCAAGGGTAGACCTGATTTGATTGATACGATTGAATGTCTTGAGCTGGAGAGCCTCCCGACAGGCGGCTGGGGATATGACCATTTTCCGATGTCTGCGGCATATGCGAGAACGAAGCGAGATTGCTTCCTCGGCATGACGGGTAAATTTCACCGAACATGGGGCGAATTCGGCGGATTTAAGCACCCTAACGCACTGCGCTATGAAACGGCACTTTCCCTTGCCGAGGGCGGCGGATGCTCAATCGGCGATCAGATGCACCCGGAGGGACTTCTCAATAAATCGACCTATGGACTTATCGGAAAAGCTTACGCCGAGGTCGAAGCGAAAGAGCCGTGGTGCAAGGGAGCAAGGTATATTGCCGATATTGCTGTTCTTGCCGCAGAGTGCATAAAAGGCAGAGACGAGGGCGGTTGGTACGATGCAGGCGCAAACCGAATTCTTCTTGAAACGAACAGATTGTATAATTTCATCGACCTTGATGAGGATTTTACGAAGTATAAAATGCTTATTTTGCCGGATATTTGGAAGTTTGACGAAAGGCTTAAATCGAAAATAAACGATTACCTTGCAAAGGGCGGCAAATTGCTTCTTTCCGGCGTATCGGGTCTTGATGATAATAATGAATTCTGCGTTGATACCGGTGTCAAGTTTATCGGTGAAAATGAATTCAGACCTACATATTTTATTCCCGAATTTGATACGGTGAACGGAAAAACCGAATACCTTATGCGTGCCGTAAACTATCGCTTTGATAATATTGACGCCGAAATCGTCGCAAACGGACAGAATCCGTATTTTAACCGTACCGCAGAGCATTTTTGTTCGCATCAGCACGCTCCGAATGACCGAAGCCTTACCTATCCTACCGCTGCAATCAAGGGCAATATCGCTTATATCGGCTGGGACATTTTCAGAGGCTATGCGGAGTCCGGCGATTTCCATATTAAGGAGCTTGTCGCATACGTTATTGAACGGCTTATGAACGGCGATTTCACGATTGAAAGCTCCGTTCCGGATAAAGGTATCGTTACACTTCTTCAGCAGAATGACAGAAAAATCGTTCATCTTCTTTATGTACACACAACGGTGCGTGGCAAGGACACGGAAGTAATCGAGGATGTTGTGCCGCTTTATAATGTCAATGTCAGTGTGAAATGCGACAAACCCGAAAAGGTTATTCTTGTTCCGCAGAATGAAGAAATTGACTTCACCTATGCTGACGGAAAGGTTTCTTTCACCGTCCCGAAAGTGGAAATTCATCAGATGATTTCTATTGAGTAAGAAGTAATTTTGAGGAGAATAGAAATGACAGAGCATGAAAAAATGCAAAGAGAAAAAATGTGCATTGATAAGCCGGCAAACGGAGTCGATCCGCAGACGGATGCCGAAATAGCGAACAACCGCACACGTAACAATGTTTGTATCGGCAGGTGCCATAACATTCCGAAAGAGGGGAACTTCAAGGTCGGTGCAGAGTATGAGTATTCCTATATCATTGACGGTATCTATGTTATAGACGATAACGGTGACAGTATTGACTTTAATGATTATACCTTCCTATGGTATTTCACAAAGCTGTAAATACAAAAGAGCTATCAGATTTTTTGAACATCTGATAGCTCTTTACTTTTACAATAATTCAAATTATGTTGCCATTTTGTTGCCAAAAAGCATATACAATCGGCAAAAGCCCAGTAAAATAAGGCTTTTTCACGGGTGTGAAATTATTCCCACTCAATCGTGCCGATCGGTTTGGGGGTGAGGTCCATTACGACGCGGTTGATGCCTTCGACCTCGTGGGTGATGCGGTCGGTGATATGATGCAGGAGGGGATAGGGTATCTCCTCTATTGTGGCAGTCATGGCATCGGTGGTGTTCACTGCGCGGATGATTGCCGGCCAGCCCTCATAGCGCTTGCCGTCGCGCACGCCGACGCTCTTGAAGTCGGGCACAGCGATAAAATACTGCCAGACCTTGCCGGCAAGACCGTTCTTGTCGAACTCCTCTCTGAGGATAGCGTCGGCTTCTCTCAGGGCGTTCAGGCGGTCTCTCGTTATCGCGCCGAGGCAGCGTACTCCGAGTCCGGGACCCGGGAACGGCTGGCGGTATACCATGCTGTGCGGCAGACCGAGAGCCTCGCCGACGACACGGACCTCATCTTTGAAGAGCAGCTTTACGGGCTCGACAAGCTCCATTTTCATGTCCTCCGGCAGGCCGCCGACATTGTGGTGAGCCTTTACGCCGTGGGATTCGAGGATGTCGGGATATATCGTTCCCTGTGCAAGGAACTCGATTCCCTCAAGCTTCGACGCCTCTTCGTCAAAGACCTTGATGAACTCGCCGCCGATTATCTTTCTCTTCTTTTCGGGGTCGCTGACTCCGGCGAGAAGATCGAGGAAGCGGTCGGTAGCGTCGATATAGACGAGGTTCGCGTCCATCTGGTTTCTGAAAACCTCGATGACCTGCTCGCTCTCGCCCTTGCGCATGAGTCCGTGGTTGACATGGACGCAGACCAGCTGCTTGCCTATCGCACGGATAAGCAGAGCCGCGACTACGGACGAGTCAACGCCGCCGGACAGAGCCAGCAGGACTCTCTTGCCGCTGACCTGCTCGCGCACGGCAGCGACCTGCTCTTCGATAAACTTGTTCGCAAGCTCGGGGGTAGTGATGCGTTCCATGGACTCGGGACGTACATTACTGCTCATAGTTTGTTCTCCTTGTGAATTTTATTCCCATTCCACCGTTGCCGGGGGCTTTGTAGTGACATCGTAGACTACGCGGTTGACTCCCTTGACCTCGTTGGTGATGCGGTTTGAGACCTTTGCGAGCACATCAAACGGGATGCGCGCCCAGTCTGCGGTCATGAAGTCGTCTGTGGTCACTGCGCGCAGCGCGATAAGGCTGTCGTAGGTTCTCGCGTCGCCCATAACGCCGACGCTGTGGACGTTGGTGAGCACCGCGAAATACTGGTTGATGTCGCGGTCGATGCCGGCAATTTTGACTTCCTCGCGGAAGATAGCGTCCGCATCCTTGAGAATATTGAGCTTTTCCTCGGTGATGTCGCCGAGGATACGCACGGCAAGTCCGGGGCCCGGGAACGGCTGACGCCATACAAGGTCCTCGGGGATGCCGAGCTCGAGTCCGACCTTGCGGACCTCGTCTTTAAACAGGTCACGCAGGGGCTCGATGAGCTCATCGAAATCGATGTGGTCGGGCAGTCCGCCGACATTGTGGTGGCTCTTGATGACCGCCGCGTCGCCCACGCCGCTCTCGATAACATCGGGATATATTGTGCCCTGAACGAAGAAATTCATCCTGCCGAGCCTCTTGCTCTCGTCTTCAAAGACGCGGATAAACTCCTCGCCGATAATTTTTCTCTTCTTCTCCGGCTCGGTCACGCCTGCGAGCTTGGTGAGGAAACGCTCCTGGGCGTTGACTCTGACGAGCTTCATGTCAAAGCGCTCGCGGAAGATGTGCTCAACCTCGTCGCCCTCGTTCTTTCTGAGCAGACCGTGGTCAACGAAAACGCAGGTCAGCTGCTTGCCGACCGCTCTGTGCAGGAGCACGGCTGCAACAGAGCTGTCGACTCCGCCGGACATGGCGCAAAGCACGGTCTTGTCGCCTATCTTCTCGCGCAGGTGCTTTACCTGCTCTTCGACGAAGCTTGACATGACCCAGTCGCCTTTACATCCACAGATATCAAAGAGGAATGTTTTGAATATCTCCTCGCCGTACTGCGTATGCATGACCTCGGGATGGAACTGAACGGCGTAAATTCTCTTCTCATCGTTCTCCATCGCCGCGCAGGGGCAGTCGCGCGTGACGGCAGTCACTTTGTAGCCCTTGGGCGGGTTGCTGATATAGTCCGTGTGGCTCATCCAGCAGACACTCGTATCCTCGGGGATATTTCTGAGCAGTCGGCTGTCCTTGCTGCGGGTCATATCTATCTTGCCGTATTCGCTCTTCGAGCCGCTCGTTTTGACAACGCCGCCCGCCATATATGCGATAAGCTGAGCGCCGTAGCAGATGCCGAGCACGGGGATGCCCGCATCGAGTATCTCGGGCGAATAGTGGGGCGAGCTCTCGTCATAGACGCTGTTGGGGCCGCCCGTGAATATTATTCCGACATAGCCCGCCGCCTTTATCTCGTCGACGGTTATGCGGCTGTACGGTTTTATCTCGGCGTAGACATTGTGCTCTCTGACGCGGCGCGCGATGAGCTGATTGTACTGGCCGCCGAAGTCCAGCACGAGAACTTTCTCATGATTGTCCTGCATGATATCCACCCTTTTTTATCTGACTATAATCTCTTCTCTTCTCGGTCCGTTGGAAACGAGCTTTATCGGCACGCCGATCTCCTTCTCGATGAAGAGGACATAGTCCTGAGCCTCCTTGGGAAGCTTATCGAATTCTCTTATGCCGCGGATGTCGCACTTGAAGCCGGGCATGGTGACATAGACGGGCTTTGCCTTTTTCAGGCGCGAGGTGACAGGGAAGTCCTTTGTGACTTCGCCGTCTATCTCATAGCCGACGCAAAGCTTTATCTCGTCGAGATACGACAGGCAGTCGAGCGCGGTGAGCGCGACCTGAGTTGCGCCCTGAGCCTCGCAGCCGTAGCGGGTCGCGACGCAGTCAAACCAGCCCATGCGGCGCGGTCTGCCGGTCGTTGCGCCGTATTCGCCGGCGTCGCCGCCGTGGTTTCTCATCTTGTCCGCCTCTTCGCCGAATATCTCGCTGACGAATTCGCCCGCTCCGACGGCGCTCGAATAAGCCTTGGTGACGGTGACTATCTCCTTTATCTCATAGGGCGCGATGCCTGCGCCGACGGCGCCGAAGCCCGCGAGGGTCGACGACGATGTGACCATGGGATAAATGCCGAAATCGGGATCCTTGAGCGAGCCGAGCTGACCCTCAAGAAGAATGTTCTTGCCGTCCTTGACAGCCTGGCGGATGATCTTGCCGGTGTCCGCGACATAAGGTCTGACCATCTCGCGAAGCTTCATCATGTGGTCGAACAGCTCGTCCACATCGAGAGTCGGCTTGTGATAGACATGCTCGAGCAGCAGATTCTTCACTTCGCAGACTCTTTCGAGCTTTTCTCTGAGATATTCCTCATCGAACAGCTCGCAGACCTGGAAGCCGATCTTCGCATACTTGTCCGAATAGAACGGAGCGATACCGCTCTTTGTCGAGCCGAATTTTTTATCCTTGAGGCGCTCCTCCTCATAGGTGTCGAGCATAACATGATAAGGCATCATGATCTGCGCGCGCTCGGAAACGAGGATATTGGGTTGCGGCACGCCTGCCGAAGTGACATGCTCGATCTCCTTGACGAGCTTCTCGATATCGAGAGCCACGCCGTTGCCGATGATGTTGACCGTGCCGGGCTGGCACACGCCTGACGGCAGAAGATGGAGCGCGAACTTGCCGTAGTCGTTGATTATCGTATGTCCTGCATTGGCGCCGCCCTGAAAACGAATGACCATGTCCGCCTGGGAGGCAAACATATCGGTAATCTTACCTTTGCCCTCATCGCCCCAGTTGGCACCCACAATTGCTCTGACCATACTTAAAACGCACCTCCGAAAAATCAAATACACTTAATTATATATTATCGCCCGCGCGGTGTCAATGAGCCGAAGGGCTCAAAGAGTCGAATTTTGCGGCTTCTCAATTGATTTTATTGGTTATTGTGGTATAATATAAAATGGTATAATTCAAAATTAAAATGTTTTCGCATTCGATATTAAAATCGCCTTTTTCGGTACACAATAATCACGAATATCTGTGAAAGGACTGTGTTAAATGAAGAGACGAAGATTTTTAAGCCTCGCGCTCGCGCTGATGCTCATTATCTCGCTGTGCGCATGCAAAACGAAAGTAGTTGACGACAGCACGGACGCCACCCACGGCAACGCGCCCGTTACGGGTCAGAAGCGCGACGAGACAACGACTGCGCCGCAGACGACAAAAGCGACGGAGAGCACAACTTTGGCTCAGCGCAAAACGGAGAAAGGCAAGCTCGACCCGAACACCGGAACGTATACGGGACTCTCCCCGCTGCCGAAGATAAAGCTGACCGCAACCGATCCGCAGAATACGCGCGGACTCTCGACCGCGACGGTCGGATACAGCTACGGCGTATCCAAAAACGGCGTTCCGCATCAGAACTCGACGAACGCGCAGAAATATTTCGACGAGAAGGGATTCAACGCCGTCTCGATAGACACGAAGACGAAAGAAAAAGTCCTCTATCTCACCTTTGACTGCGGCTGGGAGAACGGATACACAACGACCGTTCTCGACATTCTCAAGCAAAAAAATGTGCCCGCCGCATTTTTCTGCACGCTCTCGAATATTAAGGCAGAACCCGGACTTATCGCAAGAATGATAAACGAAGGGCACATCGTCGGCAATCATTCGACAACCCACCCCGATTTCTCGAAGATAAGCCGCGAGAAGATGGCGACGGAAATCGAGATCTGCGACAACTACCTGCGCGAAAAGTTCGGCTATTCCTCGCCGTATTTCCGCTTCCCGATGGGGTCATATTCCGCCTCGGCGCTCGACCTCGTCTCCTCGCTCGGATATAAATCCGTGTTCTGGTCAGTAGCCTACGCCGACTGGGATGTCAACGACACAAAAGGCAAGCAGTATGCGTTCGACACCGTGACTTCGCGCCTGCATCCGGGCGCGGTTATCCTGCTCCACTCCGTCTCGCCCGACAATGCCGCCGCCCTCGGCGATATCATCGACTGGGCGCGCAAGCAGGGCTATGAGTTTCGCTCGCTCGAACAGCTGCCGAATTGAATATTTACAAAGCGCAGCCCCGCCTCGGGATATTCCGGAGGCGGGGTTATTTATTTGATTTAAATGTGCCGTCACGCTATATAAGTTGTGCGCCAATAAACTTGTACAGCTTTCGCGGACGGATGATATCCGCCCATACTGCACACTTTTTCACTATTCACTTTTACTTATTACCTTGAGCGAAGCGAAACACCCCCTGCAGGGAAGCCTATGGATTGATTCATAAAGCCATAGGCAACAGCCGGATTCGCGCAAAATCACAGCTGTATTTTCTTCGCCATCATCGCGCCGGCAAACACAGCAACAACAAGCTCTGTCACGGGCATCGCCCACCAGATCATATCCGCGCCGAGGGTGACGGGGATAATAAGTATCAGCGCGCCGCTGATAAGTATTCCGCGCGCGACGGACACGAACATCGAGGTTTTCGCGCGCATCGTCGCCTGGAAATAATAGGTTGAATAGACATTAAACGGCAGCAGCAGGAACGACGAGCCGTATATTCGAATTATCGCCGGGGCTATCGCGAACACCGAGGCGGTCGGGGTCATAAACAGGCGGATAAGCCCGTTGGGTACCGCGAATGTTATCGCCGCCCACACCGCGCCGAATATCGCGGCGGTTATTATATTATATCTCAGCATCTTCTTTATCCTGCCGACATTGCCCGCGCCGTAGTTCTGCGAGATTATCGGCTGAGACGCCTGACCTATGCCGTAGGAGCAGCACTGGACGAGCGTGCTGACGGAGACTATGACCCCGTAGACCGCGAGCGCGTCCGTGCCGAGATATTTCATTATCTGGCGGTTGAAGAGCATCGTGAGCACTCCCATCGCCACATCTATAATAAACGACGAGAAGCCGTTGACGGTTATCCTGCCGAAGAGGCGGAATATTTCTTTTGAAAATTGCAGGCGCAGAGTGTTGCTCTTCTTGAAAAAGTGGGTGAGCATGACGAGCGTCGATATGCCCGCGCCCATCGCCGTGGCTATTCCCGCGCCGCATATACCCATATCGAGCGTGAATACGCAGAAATAGTCGCCGAATATATTGAACACGCCGCCCGCTATGACCGACTTTGTCGCAAGCCCCGGGTCGGATTCGTTGCGCAAAAACGACGAGAGCAGGTTTATGCAGACATATATCGGCACGGTGAATTTCGGGGCTATCATATACTCCTTGCAGAGCGGCATAAGTTTTTCATTCGCGCCGAAGAGCAGGAGCAGTTTATCCTCGAACACGAAGATAATCACCCAGAGCACCACGGATATTATCGCGCTGAACACAACCGCCGAGGTGAAATACAGATTCGCCTTTTTGCTGCCCTTGCCTTTTGAAACGCCATATAGCACCGAGCCGCCGATACCCGTCAGCAGACCGAAGCTGTAAATTATATTCCACACAGGCGCAATGACCGACATTGCCGCCGCGCCGTCCGGTCCGTGATACTGCCCGACGACTATCATATCGACGAGGCCGTAGATGCTCGCTATGAGCGCGCTGCCGAACGAGGCGATGAGAAATTTTCTGTAAAGTTTTCCGAGATCGTCTTTTAAAAGATCCATGACTTCCTCCTGAATAACTGTGGTGGATAAAATCAAATCGCTTGTAATAAGCGACAAGCCTTAGCTGTGAAAGATAAAGCACCGCACATCGGCTCTATAGATAATCGGGCTCTAAATAGCCGCGCCGCAGTAGTAATAGCCAACTGAGGAGAGCGAGGGAACGGCTTGCGAAGCAAGACGCACGAGCACGCACTCGTTCAAGCTCCGGCGCGTTTGCGTGCGAATGTGCCGAGCAACTAATTGAGAGTCACAAGCTATGTACTGCGGCGTGGCGTTGCCGGGGTCTCGGGGCGCAGCCCATAAAAAGGCAGGCACACATCGGTTTTGCGCAGCAAAACTGCTTGCACTTAAAAGTATTGGATTTTTGATGACAGGCAAGAAAAAGGCGCGCAGGAATGCTCCCGCATTTCAAGCGCTTTTTTCGCAGCATGGCGCAAAAAGACTTACTTTTAAGCGATGCTTGCTTGCCTTTTTGTGGGCACAGTTTGCTTTTCTTTTGCAGGCGTTTTCTTTTTCAAACAAAAAGAAAATGCCGAAACACGGGAAGTATAAAATATTTGATTATTGTATGACGCGAAGGTAGAGCGCAAATCCTACAATTCATATCGTGCCGCTTGCGCGGCAGCGGTGCGTCGAGTCGCCGCACCATACAAGGTGCATACTGATAATTCCCGCGCACCTTGAAAATTAAACAGAGCCTAAAGCAAAAACCGGACAAGAGAAACAGGCGTTTCAGCCTGTACCCTTATCCGGCGTATCATTTCTGTCGAACGATCTGCCCTCCGAGCAACGGAGCTTATTCTACTATATGTTGCTTTTAAAGTCAAGCGTTTTTGTTTTCCGTCTCCTGCGCTTCGTTGTGCGCCTTTATCGCGGCGGCTATCTCCTTGTCGTTATAGAAGATATAGACAACGACTGAAATCGCGACAAAAATCATTGCGACAAGCGCCGTGTTGCGCACTCCTGCGCTCGTTGCGGCTCCCGTGCCGTCCGCGCCCTTGCCGAGCAGGAGCGAGCACGCGATAACAACTATCGCCTGGCACATCTTGTTGGCAAAGTTGCGCGCGGCGAAGAACATACCCGCTCTGTTCTGTCCTGTCTTTATCGAGTCGTACTGCGCGAGATCCGCGAAGATGGACGAGGGGATTATGTTCGTTATCGCTATGGGCATGGCTATAACGAGTCCGATGAGTATCGCGAACGGCTTCGCGCCGATGGCGTCGATAACAAGATTGTAGTTGAAAATAGCGCAGTAGAGCAGAACATATGTTACGCATGCGCCGAGCAGAAGCGGCTTCTTGCCGACCTTGCGCGCCAATATATTGACGAGCGGATAGGTCATTATGCCGACGCCTATTGATATAACCGAGACATATGTCACCCACTCGTCGCCGAGGTTCAAGAGATTTGTTATGTAATAGACCTCAGCGGTGTTAAAGAAGGTGAACGCTATCCACATAATGAGATAGCCCACGGTGATTATCGCGAAGTTCGGATAAGAGACGGTCGCCTTGAGCGCATCCCAGATGGACTGGTGATATTCTTTCGGCTCGACGTAGTCCTTCTCTTTTATGACAAAAGCCGGGATGAGTGCGGCTATTCCGCCGAGCACGCAGAACACGATAAACGGAATGCGCAGAGCCCATATCTCCTCGATGCCGTTTTTCATCAGTATGCTTTTTATCATAGACGTGCAGAACACCATCGCCGACGAGACGACATAGAGCAGGCTGACTATAGAATAGAGGAACACTCTCTTGCGCGGCTCGGCGACGACCTCCGCCTGAAGCGCGCTGTAGGGAATGTTATAGAGCGTCGAGAACAGATAATAGAGCGCGAGCATCACGCCGACCCATATGGCGTTTATGACGCTCGAACCCGACACGGGCGGGAAGAAGATAAGCAGGCAGAACAGCCCGTAAGGTATAGCTGACCAGCGCATAAAAGAGATGCGCCTGCCGCTCTTTGCCTTGCTGTTATCCGAAAGGCTCGCGACCCACGGGTCGGTAACAGCGTCGATAACCGTGCCGATTCCGCGAATTATCGCCATAGTCAGCGCAGCTTTCATAAAAAACTGCGGCAATGTGGTGTTCGAGTTCGTGGGGATGAAGAAAGTCAGCAGGTATGTTGTAATAATACCGTTGATAAGTCCCCTTGCAAAATCTCCGAGGCACAGGGCAAAAATCTTGCCGTTTGTTATTTTTTTCATTGTTTCTCTCTCCTCCCGCCGTCTCCGGCTATTTTGAGGAATTTTTCGCGAAGATGCTTTCTGAACAGCTCGGGCTCTTCGCTCAACGGGCGGTGAGCCGAGTTTTCAAACCAAATCAAGTCTTTGTCCGGCGCTTCTATCGAGTCATAATAATTCTGGATCAGCGCCGCCGGGGTGTTTTCGTCGCGCCGCCCCTGGAATATATAATAGGGCATTTCAAATGTATGAAGCTGAGTGGTGAAATCGTAGTTGACGAGCGTCGGCCACATCTGCGTCAGACAGAGCTTATAGCCTTTCGCCGCGCCGTATTTGTCTTTTATGCTGAGCTCCGTCGAAAACAGCATCGGCAGGACAGTGCCTTTGAAGTAGCTCTCTTTTTTGACCGTGTGTCCGCCGTATTTTCCGAGTATGCGCCGCTGGGTCATGAGCCCCTCGAACACCGGCTTATACTGCCCGTTGACGGGCGGGCCGACCTGTTTGAGCTTTGCTATGCTCTCCGAGTCGTTCGCCTCTTTCGCCTTTCTCATCGCAAAGGCATAGGACAGATTCTCGTTTTCGACTCCGTTGACGACCTGACCGTAGCCGATATATCCGGCTATCTTATCCGGCACGCGGGCGCAGGCGAATGTGCCGAGCTCGGTGCCCCAGCTGCCGCCGACGATAAATATTTTCTCCTTGCCGAGCGTTTTGCAGAGCCATGAAATAAGCTCGGCGCAGTCGGATATCAGCTGTTCGAGTGTCAGGCTCTCGGGGTCGCAGCCGAAATACGAGCCGCCAGTTCCGCGCTGATCCCACGCGACGACAGTGAAGTCGTCCGTCAGCCCGAAGCCGTCTTTAGCCATGTCGTGGCGGTTGGGCACGCCCGGTCCGCCGTGAAGAAACAGAATGACCGGATTTTCGTTTTTCGTTCCCCAAATGTGAATCGTCTGCTCAAGCCCGCCGAGCGTCACGCGCTCCTTGCGGTCTATCGGATATCTGCCCACAGAAAACACCTCACTTGTATCAATAATTTAATTGTAGCACCTTTCGGCGCGCAAACCAATAAAAAAATTATAAAGAATGGAGCCGCCCGAACGGGCAGCCCCAAAATATAATTTAATTTGATATATATTTGCTGTTTACCGCAGGCACATCGAACTCGCCATAGCATTTGAATCCGGCGGCAGGCGAGCGGTCAAGCTCAACATAGAATCTGTAATACGGCGCAAAATACGCGTCCATGGGGTCTATTGAATAGACAAGCTCGACTTTTTTTATCTTCTCGCGCACGACCACGCCGTTTTCTATTCCGTCCGCCGAGCCGGAGATATATTCGCCGCCGAGCAGAAGCTTTTCGGCTTCTTTATATGATATTATCGGATAATCACCGAGCTTCTTTGCGCCGTCGACGGAACTGATTCTTATCGATTCAAGCCCGCCGTTTTCGTTTATATCAAAAAACACGCTCCTGAAATTATAGCTTTTTACTCTTTTCAAATCGCCGCCCGAGCCGTCATAGACACGGTATTCCGCACTCTCCCCGCCGTTTATATCATAGTCGGAAGTGACGCAGAGCACGGGATTTTTGAAGCCGATTACAGAAGAATACTTTTCAATGAAGTACCCTGCGGCATCGCGCCCCGTGCCGTTTCCCGCAACAGGCTCGGAAAAGTTTATACTTACCCCGCCCGTCGCAAACGCCGATATCAAGCCGATATCCGTCTCGGCTCTGACGGCGTAGAGCGAATTTTCGCTGACTACCCACTCGCATTCCGGGAGATTCTCCTGCGTCACCGACTTTATCTGCGCGCCTGATTTTTCGGCAGTTTTGCGCACGGTCGAGAGCAGCTCGTCATATCTTAGCGACTGCGTGTTTTTGTAGACAGGCAGACGCTTTAGCTTCATCTCCGTGCTCCACGGGTTTCCCGTCGTGTATTCGCTTATGTCGCGCACAACAGGCGTGTGAGCGCCGGCTCCCTCGCCGGAAAAGCCCACTGTGCCGAGTGATATCTTTTGCAGTCTGGCGGGGCTTATCAGCCAATAGCCGAAGAACACCGCCGCGACTATGCAGAGGCACGCCGCCGCCGTCATCAAGCGCATGGGATAGCGCGGCGCTCTGTTCTTAAAATTTATTTTTTTCGGCGCGGCCTCGGCTATAAACCTGTCGTCAGCGCCGCCTACAGCCTTCAATAAATCTTCTTTTTTCATGCCGTAAAGCCCTCCTTTTCGAGAAAAATCTTTAAGCAGTCCCTTGTTCGCTTGAGCGACATTTTTACCGCGCCCTCGGTCATTCCGCGCTCGGCGGCTATCTCCGATATGCCGAGCATATACCAGTAGCGCTGAATAAAAACTATTCGCCTCTCCCGCTCGAGAGAGTCTAAAAATCCGTTCACCGCCTCGCGTAGCAGAACGGTGTCCGCCTGCTGCTCGGTATTCTCGGCACTCGGTATACACTCCGACAGCTCATCGAGAGCAAGGGCAACATTCTTTTCGCCGCGCTTTTTGGAGCGGCGGGCTTTGAGCATATTCAGCGCCGAGTTTCTCGCTATCCTGCCGACATATGCTCCGAGATTCTCCGGCCTGTTCGGCGGAATGGAGTTCCACGCGCCGAGCATGGCGTCGCCGACGCACTCCTGCGCGTCCTCGCGGCACCGCACAACGGCATAGGCCACGGTATAACAGTATCCCGAATATTTTTCCTCGAGCCGCGCCACGCTCCTCTCGTCGCGGGCGAACAAGCCGTCAATAAGCAGTTTGTCCTCCATAATTACCTCCTCTCCAACGACATCCGCTCACTCTTAAAGACAACAAAAAGGTGCTTTAGATAACGCATGGGCTTGCCTTTATTTTTATATTATCATATATTTTGCGTTTTGAAAAGAAAAGCGCCCCGAAGAAGCACTTCGGAGCGTCATATAAATTATATTTTATCAGCCGCCGAGATAGGCTTTGACTATCTCTTCGTTGTTGAGCAGATCCTGCGCGGTGCCCTCTGCGGTTATTGCGCCGGTTTCGAGGACATAGGCGCGGTCGGAGATGGAGAGCGCCTTTTTCGCGTTCTGCTCGACGAGCAGGATGGTCGTGCCGGACTTGTGATAGTCCTTGATTATCTCGAACACCTGATCGACAAACAGCGGGGACAGACCCATCGACGGCTCATCGAGCATGAGCAGCTTCGGGTGGCTCATCATAGCTCTGCCCATTGCGAGCATCTGCTGCTCGCCGCCGGAGAGAGTGCCCGCTATCTGCGACTTTCTCTCGCCGAGGCGGGGGAAGCGGGTGCAGATCTCGTCGATATCCTCTTTTATCTTCTTTTTGTCTTTTTGCGTATATGCGCCGAGGAGCAGATTTTCATAGACGGTCAGCTCCTGGAACACGCGGCGACCCTCAGGCACCTGGCTCATTCCCATGCCGACCAGCTTATGACCGGGAATCTTGTTTATCTCGTTTCCGTCATAGACGACGGAGCCGCTCTTTATCGGAATGAGGCGCATGATGCTCTGCATCGTGGTGGTCTTGCCCGCTCCGTTTGCGCCGATGAGCGAAACTATCTCGCCCTGATCGACATGGAAGCTGATGCCCTTGAGCGCTCTTATAACGCCATAATAGACCTGAAGGTCCTTGACTTCTAACAATGCCATGACTTTTCCCCCTTATTCACCGATATACGCCTTTATGACCTCGGGGTCACTCAGCGCGTCCTCTGTCTTGCCCTGCGCGAGCACTGTGCCGAAGTTGAGCACGGTTATCTCATCGCAAAGACCCGACACGAACTTCATGTCGTGCTCGATAAGAAGTATGGTCATGTCAAACTCGTCTCTTATGCGCCTGACTATGTCCATCAGATCCTCTGTCTCGTGGGGGTTCATGCCCGCCGCCGGCTCGTCAAGGAGCAGCAGGCACGGATTGGTCGCGAGAGCGCGGGCTATCTCAAGCTTTCTCTGCTTGCCGTAAGGCAGGTTGCAGGCGAGGTTGTTTCGCTCGTCATAGAGATCGAAGATGCGGAGTATCTCCTTTGCCTTGTCGCGCATCGCCTTCTCCGTCTTGTAGTGCTTCGGGAGGCGGAAGATGCTCGAGAAGATGTCGCACTTGAACTCGGGCTGGTTGTGCAGACCGACAAGGACGTTTCTTATCACGCTCATGTTGTTGAACAGACGGATGTTCTGGAATGTTCTCGCGATACCCTTGTGGTTTATCTGCTCCTGGCTCTTGCCGCGGAGCTCTTCGCCGTTTAGGTAGAAAGTTCCGGTGGTGGGCTGATAGACGCCGGTGAGCATATTGAAGACCGTTGTCTTGCCCGCTCCGTTGGGGCCCACGAGACCGTAGAGCTGCTTTTTCTTTATTTTCAGATCGACATTCTCGACCGCTTTCAGTCCGCCGAAAGAAATGCCGAGATCCTTTGTTTCAAGAACATATTCAGCCATTTTTCTTTCCTCCCTTTTGCGGCTTGTCGGGGACAAATTCCTTGCCCTGCTGCATATCGACAGAGAGGATTTCGTCCATGGAGATCTTTGTGGGAACGTTGCTCCACTCGCCCTTGTCGTCGCTGATATCCTCGGGCTTGCGCTTCTTGTCCGCAATGCGCGCCATGATGAAGCGCGGAGCGAGCTTCTCTTTTATGCGGGTGAACGCAGGAGCGTTGTTGAAGATAACGAGGCAGATAAGAATAAGCGCATAGATAAGGTACTTGAGCGCCGCGAGGTCGCCGGAGAGCTTGCTCTGGAGCTCGAAGTTGATTATCGTGATAAGCGCGGCGGAGACTATCGAGCCGTTGATGCTTGCCATGCCGCCGAGGACGACCATGACGAGAATTTCGATAGAGTAGTTATACGAGAACACCGAATACTGGACGGGCGTGATGTAATGCGCATAGATAACGCCTGCGACGCCCGCGAAGAATGCGGAGAAAACAAACACAAAGAGCTTGTAGAAAGTCACGTTTATGCCCATTGCCTTTGCCGCTATCTCGTTGTCACGTATAGCGGTTATCGCTCTGCCGTGCTTCGAGCGGATAAGATTGTTTATCATGAACAGGACGATGAGCACGACGACGAAAGCGACGATATAGAGCGAGGTATCGTTTCTCGTATCGTACTTTATCGTGTTCGTGCGAAGACCCATTGCCTTGCCGAAAACATCGAGATTCTTGAATATTGTTCTGACTATCTCGCCGAAAGCGAGGGTCACTATCGCGAGGTAGTCGCCTTTGAGTCTGAGTGCCGGAAGTCCGACGATGAGACCGAATATTGCGGCTATCACGCCGCCGGCGAGCATGCTGATGATGAGCACCAGAAGCTTGCTGCCGATAACATCAGAGAGCTGAATGGCTATGTATCCGCCGAGATATGCGCCGACGCACATGAAGCCCGCGTGACCGAGCGACAGCTCGCCGAGGAAGCCGACGACGAGGTTCAGGGAAACGGCGAGGATGATGCTGTAAGCTATCTGGACGAGCAGGGTCGACGCCGAGCGCTGGAGGTTGCCGGTCAGCTGGAGAATGACCGACACGCCGAGGACGGCGATGACCATTATATAGCTGATGTAATTTTTGAGCTTGAATTTGCTTTCTGTCTTTGTTTTACTCATCAATTACACCTTCTCTCTTCTCTTCTTGCCGAGCAGACCGATGGGTCTAGCTCATCAAGCATTCTCTTGTTTGTGATTGTTTGCATGCACAATATCTTAGGTATTGTTGTAACTTACATCATTTCAAGACTATGTAAGTTCAACAAGCAGGATAGCCGTACTTTAGCTATTGAGGTAGGTACTCAGAACTCTGGTTTAGGGATCATTCTTTCATTACAGCATCTAACCGCATTTGCTGCTGTCGTAGGCGCTATCTTTAGTGTGGTACAGAACATCATCGGTTCTATCTTTGCAGGCTTGTGCAAGCATGGAAGCACAACAGAAGATGCAGTTCAGATGGAAGTAGCGAAAGATCAAAACTAACAAAACTAGTTTCTGAAATCGAGTAGGGAGGTGTTTCCACCATCCCTCTCACAACACCGTACGTGCGGATCCGCATACGGCGTTTCCCAAACAAAAGAGATATACGTCTTCCATTAGGCGTATATCTCCACCGCTTCAAGGTCATACCACCCTAATTTAACAAGTGACTTCTTACCCAAAACACGATGCAGTAAAGGTGTTTTAGCTATACGCCAATAACTGTTAGAGCTGTAGGCAAACTCTCCTAAAGGAGGAATATTTGTTCCTATTCTCATAAGCTGTTTACGCCTGTTATCAGGTTTCTTCCACGTTTCCACAATAATTGACGAATTCTACGTCTGATTAGATTATTTGCCTTTTCTCTCCATTTTACAGGGATACCTTCGGCATAATAGTTGTACCAACCTCTGACATATTCTTTAAGCTTACTCTTTACCTTTTCAATACCACCAGGAGCACGTCTGTCTAAAATCAGCTTTATACGTTTAATGAATTTAGTTCGTTTCTTTTCATGGACGATAGCAAAGTACTTTTGCGTGGGATACTGCATTCTTTTCTTTTGGTTTACCCTAGTGGTAAAGCCAAAGCCTAGAAATTGAGATTTCTCACTGGCATGAAGTATCTTGGTTTTATCTTTATTGACCTTTAAAAAGAGTTTCTTTTCAAGAAAGTTAGTTACATTTTCAAGGATACGCTCTGCTGCTTTCTTACTGCCACACATGATAACCATGTCATCAGCATAGCGAACAAACTTAATACCTCTGCTGTCTAGCAGTTGGTCTAGTTCATTGAGCATTACGTTAGCAAGTACAGGACTAACAACTCCACCTTGTGGTGTACCGATAGTAGTCTTCTTGCCTACCTTGCCTTCTTCAGATGTTGGAGCTCTTAGAAAGCGATGTATACAAGATATAACTCTTCCATCTTCAATTCTGTCTGATAAGAGTTGAAGGAGCTTACTGTGATTTACAGTATCAAAGAATTTGCTAAGGTCTAAGTCAATTACCCATTCAAGACCACTGTTTAGATACTCTAACGCTCTTGTTATTGCATCATGACAGCCTCTTGATGGTCTGAAACCAAAGCTATTGTCAGAAAATACCTTCTCGTATTCCTCAGTTAGTACTAAAGCTATCGCCTGTTGTACTAATCTGTCTTTTACGGTTGGTATTCCTAATGGTCTTTGTTCACCATTGTCTTTTGGTATATACACTCGTCTAATTGGGGATGGTCTGTATTCTCCTCTAAGAACAGAGCTTGAGATTTCATAAGGGTGAGATTTAATGTAATCCTTCAGCTCAAAGGTTTCCATGTCATCAACTCCGGCTCCGCCTTTGTTGGACACAACTTTATCGAAGGCTTCATTAAAGTTGTCCTTATCGACTATTCTCTCTAGAGTTATCTGTCCAAAGTTCATGCTACTCATTAGGCTATATCCTTAACACCTCGACCACTTCCTAAACATTACCTTCGCATTCCGTGCTATCCTCATGTTAAGGCGGGTACTTCTGCCCTTTTATTCTCGGCGTACAATCCCTTGCAGTAGCTCTTTATGTTTCGGTTCCTCCGATTTTTGCACTTGTTGGGTTCGGTCCTTCACGCTTAGTCTTCGCTACTATGACCTCGGCTGACTTCTTGCCATTCGTTGTTACTACGGTTATACCGCTGACAAGACCTCCTCAGGTAAGAACATTATCTTTCACTCCATATATCCGCCATCTTTACATGTCCGGCTCCGTCTAACTATTGGACTTTGCGATAAAGAGCACGCTTATCCACCGTAACCTGCCTAAGATGATTTCTGTTCGTCGGACCAGAGATTTGCTATCTACTGCTTTCAGCTATTACGTCACCGTAACCACCTTGTAGAGTTGCTAAGGTTTCCCGTTAGCGGGCACCTTCGGGACTTTCACCCTATAGATAATGCTCATGCTGAGCACACTCTATGAAAAAGCCTGACACTGTCAGGCTTTTTTGTTGGAATAGTATTGAAGAGAGTTGAATAAGTCAAAAAATAACTTTTATAACTACTCAATTGATAAGACCATTTTTACAAATGGAATGGTAAGTTCACGGTTCTGCTCTAATTGAGCTTTTTCTAATCTATCTAAAAGAGCCACCAATGATCTCATGTCATGGTTACAGTGACGAACTAAAAAAGATATAGTCTTATCAGGAAAGTTTAAGCCTCTCTGCTCAGCACGCTTTTTTAGAGCACTGATGCAGTCCTTTTCACTTAGATAATCTAAGCTCAAAGCAATGCCTGATGACATTCTGGTATTGAGATCAACCTTATTGAAAGGGATCTTATCAAATGACTCTGAGCTTGTAACAATCAGTGTTCCCTCTCTTTTATCGTACCAACGATTAAAAAGAGCAAACAAAGCTAACTCAAACTCATCATCACCTGCAATAACATCAACGTTATCTAAGATAGTAAGCTTAGGTAAGTTAATGTCTAAGACAAAAGGACCTAGATTTTTTGCAGTATTCATATCCAAAAAGAAACTGTTCTCTTTAATCGAACTGTCTAATTGGTATAAAGCTTCTAAAAGATGTGTTTTGCCTGAGCCATGAGGTCCACATACAAAATAGAACTCATTGTTGAAACTCAGCACCGCTTTTTTCAAAAGCTCGACTGTAACTACATTTGAGCCTAGCTCAAATGTAGCAAAGTCGTTCTTGTCGTTAATCTTTATAGCTAATGCCTGCTGATAAGGTTCTTTTGCCTTTTCTTCTGTCATCAGTCATCCTTGCAAAAAATGTTTTACCAAGTATTTTTACTGAGTAATGTTAATGCCACCATCTTCTAGAGCATCTGTACCCTCAGAATCATCTGTAAGGTTAATTACAGGAGCTCCATCTTGTGCCGGTTGCTCTATCTTAGTAGTAACTTCTACGGTTCTCTTTACGGTCTTTTTGGTATAAGCCTCTCCACCGTAACCATTCATATTTGAGGTTACCCTGTTGGTAGTAGTTCTTGTACAAGTGCCT